>JAEEGJ010002119.1_pt1 | contig 139199 bp, 118 predicted proteins | sample 8958761 | NCBI WGS metagenome assembly JAEEGJ01 (sample SAMN16246546, study PRJNA631951) | gut metagenome | biome: gut microbiome; feature: rumen; material: RS-attached | host: Bos | place: Iran: Karaj | collected 2018-10
AAGCGGCTGATTCTGACCCGTCCCGCAGTGGAAGCAGGGGAGAGGCTGGGATTCCTTCCGGGCGACCTTAAAGATAAACTAGACCCCTATCTGCAGCCGCTCTACGATGCCCTGCAGGATATGATACCCGCCAAGAAACTGCAGTCGCTTATGGAAGACGGCACCATACAGATTGCCCCGCTGGCCTATATGCGCGGCCGCACTCTGGACAAGGCCTTCGTGATACTGGACGAGGCGCAGAACACCTCGCTCTCCCAGCTCAAGATGTTCCTGACCCGAATGGGCAACGATGCAAAGTTTATTGTCACGGGCGACGCCACTCAGATTGACCTTCCCCACAAAGACGATTCAGGCCTGCTCAAAGGGGTGGAGATGGTGCGCAGCATTCGCGGAATATCGGTGGTGAATTTCACTAAAGAGGATATAGTCCGCCACCCTCTGGTGACCAAGATTATAGAGGCGTTTGACCGGAAAGAAGCTTCTGAAAAGCAGGATTAAAGATTGCCGCGGACGCAGCGGACGCTGAGCGCGATGTCGCTCTTGCTGGTGAAGCCCGGCCTGAAGTCGGCGCTGTCCCAGTATATGTACCTGTAATAGGCTTCGCTGCTGCTGTATTCGGTGGCGCTCCACCACATACCATAGGTCTTGAGGCCGTAGAACAACCCGTCGCCTGTCTGCATATAGCCGCAGGGGAGGGGGTTCCAGTCTATTGCGGTGTCGTGGGTATTGTTTACAGAGAACGGCCACAGGCGCTCTCCGTTGAAATAGGCGTCGGGGGTAACTTTGCTGGCCGCATCTTCCCAGATCTTGTCAAACTCCACGTCAGAACCGCAAATGGCTTTGCCAAGATCCTCCCAGTCGGCATTGTCGGGCAATCGCCAGCCTTCGGGGCAAAGGTCGCTTTCGGTGGCTTCTTCCCAGGTATAGTGACGGCCGAATACGTGATTCAGAACCTCGGAACTTGCATATACATAGCCGGCCCCTTCCCAGGCGAGGTTCTCTGTGAACCAGTCCAGACTGCCGATGTGGGCCCAGCGATATGCACGGCGGTCGCGGCTGTCGGTGATGGTGGCCTGACTGTCATAGGGCAGACCTTTGAGCGAGCCGGTCATATGGGTGGTGTCCACTGTGGTTACGTTTTTTCTTGCACTCTCCACGATATAGTCGGGGTGATAGGCAAGGGCTTTGACTACATATTCAGCAGGTGTGTCGGGGAACTTGACCACGATGGAAGGGCTGTACAGGGTGTCGGTCTGGATTTTGGTGATGACCCATCCCCATTTGGGATTCTCCGGCGCGGTGATGCCGTCGGCCTCAAGATACACGACATCCCCGGTATAGATATATTCCGGAATGTCAAAGGAAATCTTGCCCTTCATATATTGGTAGGTGGTTACATCTTTTATGCAGCCTGTGGTTGAACACAGAGCGGCTGCAATAAAGAGCAATCCCAGTATGGCCTTTTTTATCATCATAGTTACAATCTGCAAATTTAATAAGATTTTGTTATACTTTTGCATTGTATGAAGTTTTTGCGCGCATTAGTCCTTTCTGTGCTGCTGCTTTCAACAGGCTGCGGTTCCCGTCAGGTGTATATAAAAATCACCGGATATGCACAAGGCGGGCCCTATTATGTGACCTGCTCTACAAGCAGCACATCCCGTGCCGAAGATTTGAAAAAGGCCATTGACGACACTCTCTCTGCAATTGACTGGTCGGTGTCGGGCTACAACAAAGGCTCCCTGCTTACCAAAGTGAATGCCGGCGAGAATCCGCCCCTGGACAGCATCTTCATAGATTTGCTGACGCTCTCCCGCAGGCTATGCGCCGAGACCGGAGGCGCCTTTGATGTCTCCTGCGCCCCGCTTTTCGATATATGGGGCTTCGGCTTCAAGGAGGGGCGGATGCCCTCGCAGGCCGCGATAGACAGCGCTATGGCGGTGGTAGGTATGGACAAATACCGTCTGGTAAAAGGCGACGACGGCAATACCTATCTGGATATGCCCTCCGGCGGCAAGCTCAACTTCAACGCCATCGCCCAGGGTTATTCCTGCGATGCAGTGGCGCGGGTGCTTGACGCTTTCGGCAGCGAAAACTATATGATTTCTATTGGCGGAGAGCTTGTGTGCAAGGGAAACAGCGCCCGCGGCGATCAGTGGCGAGTGTGGATCGACAGCCCCGAAGACGGCAATATGGAGTCGGGCGTCAAGAAACAGGATGTGATTTCCATCACAAATTGCAGCCTTGTGACCAGTGGTAATTACCGCAAATTCTATGTGGTGGACGGACAGAAATATTCCCATACGATAGATCCCGCTACCGGCCGCCCCGTGACCCACGACCTGCTAAGTGCCACCGTGCTGGCAGAGGACGGCGCCACTGCCGATGCCCTGGCCACGGCGCTGATGGTGCTTGGGCCCGAAAAAGGGATGAAGATGGCCTCCGACTGGACAGCCCGCGGCCGCGGCGTATATCTGGTATACGGCCCCCAGGATTCCATGAAAGTCTGGCACACCCCCGGCCTGAAACTCGAGAGCGAAGAGTAGCGAATGCCCGTCGCGTTCAGCGCAGAAAAAGCTTCGCGTAGGGAACAGGGGTTCTATGTTCTCCCTGGCCCGGAGCGAAGCTTTTTCGGAGCAATAAGCGACGGGCTATTTGAGGCCCAGCTCTGCGGCGGTTTTTTCCATCAGGGCGTATGCCGCATCAAAATCGTTAGGGATTTCGCCGTCCAAAATGGCGTTCTTGATGACCTCCTTGATCTGCCCGATGATATTGCTGGGCTCAATGTTATAGCGCTTCATCACAATCTCGCCCGTGATGGGATTCTTGAAATTGCGGATGCGGTCTTTCTCTTCCACTTCCGCCATCTTCTGCCGCACCAGCTCGTAATTGGCCTTGAACGTCTCTACCTTCATCTCGTTCTTGGACGTGATGTCCGCCTTGCACAGAATCATAAGGTCGTCTATGTCGTCGCCCGCATCAAACAGCAGACGGCGCACTGCAGAGTCGGTCACGATGTCGGTGACCAGCGCAATGGGGCGCAGGTGCAGCGACACCATCTTCTGCACGTACGGCAACTTTTCGCTCACCGGTAGTTTGAGCCGCGAGAAAATGCCCTTGACCATCTTGGCGCCGACATAGTCGTGGTTGTGGAAAGTCCAGCCTATCTTCTCGTCCCATTTTTTTGTGGGAGCCTTGCCTATATCGTGAAGCAGCGCCGCCCATCGGAGCCACAGGTCGTCGCTGGCAGCCGCCACATTGTCCAGCACCTGCAGCGAATGGGCAAAATTGTCTTTATGGCCGCGGCCGTTTACCGTTTCCACACCCTTCAGCGCAGAGAGTTCCGGCAGTATGGCGTCCAGCAGCCCGCACTCGTCCAGCAGGTAGAAGCCGCGAGAAGGGGTCGCCGTCAAGAGTATCTTGTTCAACTCGTCGGCAATGCGCTCTTTTGAGAGAATCTGCAGACGGTCTTTGTTGCGCCGCATAGACGCTATCGATTCGGGCACTATGTCAAAACCCAGCCGGGTGGCGAAACGCACCGCCCGAAGCATACGCAGAGGGTCGTCGCTGTAGGTGGTGTCGGGGTCCAGCGGAGTGCGGATTATCTTTGCAGCAATGTCGGCAATGCCGCCAAACGGGTCAATCAGGGTGCCGTAGTCCTCTTTCTGAAGGCTGAAGGCCATCGCATTTATGGTGAAGTCGCGGCGCTGCTGATCCTCTTCCAGAGTGCCGTCCTCTACGTGCGGCTTGCGCGAAGTGCGGTCGTACGACTCGCGCCGCGCCCCCACAAACTCCACTTCAACGCCTTTGTAGCGGAACATCGCGGTGTCGAAATTGCGGAATACGGTGACCTTGGAGTGCAGTTTTGCAGCCACTTTCTCTGCCAGGGCAATGCCGCTCCCCTCTACCACGATATCCACATCGTTGTTGTCGCGGTGCATAAACCAGTCGCGCACGTAGCCGCCTATCACAAAGGCGCGTACACCAAGTGCTTCCGCCTCTGCCGAAACGGTTTTGAATATGATGCTGTTGTTAAGGTCTATCATTCCTGGCACAATTCATCGAACGAGGGCATCCTGCTTTGCTGCAGATAGTCGCCCTGAGCGTCGCGCTTGCAAAGGTAAAAAAGTTCTCCGTTAGTAATCAGGATGTACGGCACGTCCAGCACATAATTGTAGCGGACCACCTGGTCTATCACATCCATTGTAAGTTTGACCGAGGGAGCTTTGCACTCCACCAGCAGCCGGGGCTGCAGGGCGCGGTTGAAAACCACCACGTCGGCACGGTACTGCAAGTTGTTGTATTTGAAGCCGTATTCCACCGCAAGATGCGTCTCGGGGTAGCCCTGGCAGCGGGTCAGCACCTTGATCACGTGCTGGCGCACCTGCTCTTCGGGGGTGAGTTTTACAAACTTCTTGCGTATCGGATCGAACACCTGTTCCATAATTGCAAAGATAGAAAAAATGCGTATCTTCGAAGTCGGTATGGCTAAACAGACACAAGAAACATCGGCGCTGGCGGCGCAGCTGGAGAGGGAAATCCTCGCCGGGGATATCAAGCCGTTTTACCTGCTGTTCGGCAAGGAGCATTTCTATATAGACCGCATTTGCAATCTGCTGATGCAGAATGTGTTGCCGGAAGGCGAGCGGGACTTTGGTCAGATGGTATACTACGGCGCCGACACCACCCCAGAAGAGATTGTGAGCCACGCCCGCCAGTATCCTATGATGGCCAGCCGGCAGCTGATAGTGGTCAAAGAGGCACAGGGTATGCGCGGAGTGGAAAAAATAGAGAATTACTTCGATCATCTGATGCCCACCACGGTGCTTGTGATTTGCTACAAGACCCCCACCGACCCTACCAGCGGCAAAAACATAGACAAGCGCACCAAGTTCTACAAGCGTGCCGGAGAAGTAGGCGCGGTGCTGGAGTGCGAGCAGGTCAAGGAATGGAAGATTAACGGATGGATAGAAGATTATGCCCGCAGCCTGAATCTGAAGCTGGAAGACGGGGCCGCCTCTATGCTGGCGGAAGCCTGCGGCGTGGACCTGACCAAGATAGCCCTTTCGATAGACAAGTTGCGCAAGGTGCCGGGCTGCAACGACTATCTCACCTGCGCCCTGATAGAAGAGAATGTGGGTATGAGCCGCGAGTTCTCTGCATTCGAGCTCTCCGCCGCCCTTTGCGACAAGGATGCCGCAAAGGCATATAAGATTGCGATGTATTTCGGGGAGAATTCCAAGCGATATCCCATACAGCTGGTGGTGGCCTCCCTGGCCAGCCAGTTCCTCAAGTTGCTGCGTTATCACGCTTGCATCGCCGACCGGATGGACGAGGGCCAGACGGCTGCCGCCACGGGCCTCAACCCCTTCATTATGAAGCGCGACTATACCCGCTATGCCCGCAAGTTCCCGCTGAAATCTTGTATGAAGGCGGTCGCTACCATCAAGGAGTTCGACTACCGCGGCAAGAGTAATGCCCGCGGCGAGGCCACCGACGCCGATATGCTCTCTGAGCTCGTTTCCAGATTACTGGCTTGCTAGAAACCCGTCGCTAATAGCTCCGAAATAGCTTCGCTCCGGGCCAGCCGGCTCGTCGCGCCTGTTCCCTACGCGAACTATTTCTACGCAGAACGCGACGGGTAGAGGCCCTCGCTGGGCTACGAAAAAGCTTCGCTCCGGGCCAGGGAGAACATAGAACCCCTGTTCCCTACGCGAAGCTTTTTCTGCGCTGAATCGCTCTGGCCTCGGCAGTAGGTTATAAACCAAATACAGAAAACTCTCCGACGCGGGTGCCTTCGCGGCTTTCGAGGTATTCCTTCAGGCGGGTGTCGGAAATGGCGAGGTCGGTGGGTACGATGAGCACTTCGCCGCGGTGGTCGCCGGCCACGAAACCGTCTATATCCTCTTTCCAGTCGCATACGTCGCAGCCCAGGTAGACATCCATATTCTCCGGCCGGCGGACATAGAGGGTGTTGTAAGTGTCGCTGTCGGAAGCCTTGACGGCCTCGCGGCAGACTTTTTCATATGCTGTGAATTCGTTCAGGGGTTCAATGGTGACACCTGCGGCCAGTACTGCCAGATAGATGGCGGCGCCCAGTGCAATGGCCCCTTTGACCCAGCCTTTGCGGCAAATTACAACTATGGCGGCGATGCTGCCCGCGGCCAGCGTGGCGGCAATTGCCAGTATGGTTTTGCAGAAGATATACGGTGTGACAATCGCCAGCCGCAGGGCCATCGGCGCCAGAAGGTCGCGGCCGGTGGCGCGCGACATCGCAAGTATGCCGATGCCTCCTACGGCCAGAATGGCGGCCACTACAAGCAGCGCCGCCTTCTTGATAGTCTCTGCCCGTCCGTCGGTCATTTTGCCGAATTTGGGCATCAAATAGGCCATAAACGGCAAAATCGGCGTCAGGTAGATGGCCAGTTTGCCGCTGAAGGCAGAGAGCATTATGAATATCACGGCGATGGAGGTCAGCAGCAGCCGGCCGAAAGAGTCGCTGGGGTCCCTTTGGGTATAGAGGAAAACCACCGCCGGAATCATCAGCAGGGTGTAGGGCAGCACGGTGTAGAGCAGGGTGGGGATGTACCACCAGAAAGGCTGCTTGTGGGTAAAGGCGTTCACCGCGCGGTCCAGAGTCTGGTGGAACAGCAGGCTGCGGATATATTCGCCGCCGCCTTCCAGCCAGGCCCCAAGTATCCATCCGCCAAAAAGCAGCAGCATCACCAGCCACTGCCGCCAGCCCAGAAACTCCGGCAGCCGCCTGAGGCTCTTCTCAAGCGTCAGGAATGCGACAATAATCAGTACCGGGGCAAAGAAGCCCACCGGACCCTTGGTGAACAGCGCCAGAAAGATATAGACCGGCAGCATCCAGCGGTCGGCCTTGCGGACGCCGATACCGGTGTACATCTTCCAGAAGGTGAACAGTGCCAAAACGATGAACATCGTCATCAGCATATCCATCCTCAGGAAGAAGGTCTGGATCATAAACAGCAGCCCGGCCAGCAGCAGAAAGGTGCAGCAGACGCGCATCAGAGTGGTGACGCGGTCGCCGGAAGCCATTCGCAGCCAGTGGTCCATAACCGCCACCGTCACGAACGAAGGCAGCAGGGCGGTAAAGAGGATCGGCAGCCACATACATGTCGCGCCGCAGAATAGGCGGAAGAACATCAGCAGCCAGAAGAAAAGAGGCGGCTTGTCGGTGTAGGGGAGCCCCTGGTTATAGAAGGCGAAAAAATGACCGTCGCGCAGCGCCTCGTCCTCTATGCTGAGGTATCGCAGTTCGTTGCTGGGCGAAGGGTCGCGCCACAGAAGCATCGGCAGTACGCAAACGGTGACGAATGCGAAAACCGCAACCAGCGGATGCCGTCTGAAAAGGTCGCGGATCATTTATTCAAGATTGTTCTCGCCACGGTCGTAATTGACCCAGTTGCGGCGCATCCATCGGTAGATGAAGCAGTCGGTAAAGCCGCGCAGGCGGTTCCACATATTGAACTTGGACTTGCCGGCCACCCTGCTGCGGTGGGTTACCATTACCTCCTTGTAGCATCCGCCCTCCTGCAGCATCACCAGCGCCGGCAGGAAGCGATGCATACCGTTGAACATCGGCAGGCGGCGGGCGTAGTCCATACGGATGACCTTCATGGGGCAGACACTGTCGCGGGCACCGTCGCCCGTCATCATACGTCGGAAGCCGTTGCCGATGCGGGACTGGAGCTTCTTGCGCCACCCGTCCTCGCGGCTGGAACGCACTCCGGCCACCAGAGGATAGTCGGTAGCGAACGGCAGCATCAGATTGAACTCTTCCGGAACGGTCTGCAAATCGGCGTCGGTATAGGCCATATATTCCGATTCGATGGCGTCTATGGCGGTTTTCATGGCGCCGCTGCAGCCCAGGCGCCGGGTATGGCGGATATAGAAGAAATCGCTGTGGCGGGCGCAAATCGCCTTTATCATCTCCAGGCTGTTATCGGTGGAACAGTCGTCAATCAGCAGCACGCACGCCTTCATCAGACACCCCGGCAGATAGGCAGCAAAGGCCTCTTCCAGCGCCTGTAAATTGCCCTCCTCGTTATAGACGGGGATGGCGATGGTGAGCTGATAGCTGGCGGTGCGGTTCATCGGGAGTTATTTAACGATGACTCTCTTGAGCCGGCGGTCGATACCGGTGAATATCTCGTATGTAATGGTGCCCAGTTTGTCGGCCAGGCTCTGGACGGTGGGGTTCTCGCCGAAAACCGTCACGATGTCGCCCACGCGGGCGTCGATGCCGGTAATGTCCAGCATACACATATCCATGCAGATGCTGCCGATGGTGGGGGCTAGATGGCCGTTGACCAAAAATGAGGCGTTGCCGTAACCCAGGCGGCGGTCGATGCCGTCACCGTAGCCGATGCGGATGGTGGCAATCTTGCTGGGGATATGTGTCAGATGGCCGTGGCGGCCGTAGCCGATGGTGCCTTCGCTGATTTCCTTTATCTGGAGGATGGGGCATTTGAGGGAGGCGACGGGTTTGAGGCGGCTGCTGTCGACAGCGCTGATGCCGTACATTCCTACGCCGATGCGGACCATATCCATCTGATATTGCGTGAACCGCTCGGTGCCGGCGGAGTTGAGTATATGGCGCATGGGACGGTATCCCAGACCAGACTGAATATCGTCTGCAAGTTCGGTGAAGAGTTTGATCTGCCCCAGGGTGAAATCGTCCCACTGCGGCTCGTCTGCGGCTGCCAAGTGGGAGTAAATGGAGCGCACCTCCACCTCTTCACAACCATATAGCATCTTCTTGAGCTCTGAAATTTCTTCTTTCTCAAAGCCCAGGCGGTGCATTCCGGTGTCCAGTTTGATGTGGATGGGGTACTTCTTGATGCCCATAGCTTTGAGTATCACCTTGAGTTTGTTGAGGTATTCGGTAGAGGGGATGCCGGGCTCCAAATCGTACTGGATGATGTCGGAAAAGCAGTCGCAGCCGGTGCTCAGGGCCAGGATGGGGGCGTTGATGCCCGCCCTGCGCAGCTTCACGCCCTCTTGCAGGGTGGCGATGCCCAGATAGTCGGCGCCGGCTTCCAGCATAAGGCGGGCGAATTCCACGCCGCCGTGGCCGTACGAATTGGATTTTACCAGCACCAGCACCTTGGTGTCGGGCTTTAAAAGACTCTTGAAGTATTTGAAATTATATATGGCGGCGCTGCGGCTTATTTCAAGCTCGGCCTGTGGAAGTCTCATGGTGTCTTAAAGCTAAATAAAGGTTTCTGGAGTAGGTGAAAAAGCCCACCGACTGACCTATGCCCAGTACCCAGTCGTGCCGGAAGACGGCGTAGGTGACGATGGCTGCCGAACCCACCAGACTGATGATCCAGAAGCCGGCCGACAGAATGCTTTTGCCTCTCTTGCGGGAATATATATACTGATAAATGAATCTCAGTGTGAAGATAACCTGACCGATACAGCCGAAAATGATGAGCCACATCGGTATGCCCTCGTTGTGGAAAAGACGGTCGACGGTGGAACCGTGCAGCAGCATGAAGGCGATGCCTGCCAGCGGCAGCACCATCAGCAGCGAGAGCACCGGCCGCCTGACAAGCGGCGTAATGGAGTTCCAAATCCCCTTGATGTGCAGGTTCCAGACGTAGATGTAGTAGCTGATAATCTGGCCCAGCATTATGGCAAAATCCTGCCTCAGCCAGCCGTAAATAAAGAACAGCAGTGAGGCTATCAGACTCAGCACCCAGTAGATGGTGGGAGAGGTGGCCCTCTTCTCCTTTTCCGATATTATCCACTGCACTATCATCCTGGCAGAGAATAGTCCCTGGGCAAGAATACCAAGCACGTATATCAGAGGGCTGCTGTCCATAATAATAAGACGAAGATACGGCAAAAAAAAGAATCGGTCAAAATAGCTGACCGATTCTTATGGTTGTATAGGTGATGTCCAAATTATTTGGCAGCCTCTACAGATGCTTTACGGAAGTCCTTCATAAGCTTGCTGATGTTCAGCGCAGCCTTACGAGCGCGAGTGCCGGCAGCTTTGTTACCTTTCTCTACCTGAGCGGCAGCGTTCTTCTGGAACAATTCGATTTCAGCATTGATCTGTTCAACGAGTTTTTTCATGATAATGGTTAGTTATTTGGTTAATAATTAGATGTTTGTTTTTATTTTTTGTGAAGTTAGACCAATTTTCCAAAAAAACAAAATTATTTTATAAAAAATCGGGTTTTACGACGTATCTGCCCCAATTTTCGTCGGAATCCTCCTCACTTTTGAACATCATGCGTTTCTCACCATTAAACTTTCGTGCTGCCTTGGCCTGTGAAATATGAATATCGGGTTTTGGAAAGTAGCCTTTGACTACGTAGTGGAGACAAGCCTCTATGTTCATCTCATCTGCATTGAAATCGTGATACAGGTCGTCTGGGATAACAAACTCGGGAATCATACCGTCATCGGGAATATACTGTCCCTGGCCGTTGGCGTTGTAAAAGCAGATGGGCAGGTACACATATTTGAGTTTTGAGAAGTCGCCTTTGTAGTATTGTGCCTTGGCGGTATTGTCGTAGGGGTAGTAGAAAACATACATTCCGTTGGGTTTGCCATAGGTGGTGTCGCCGACGTGTTTGATGTTTGCGAGTGGCTTGAGCCCGTTCAATGTCATTTCGCTTGCAGAGGCGCTGCCACGGCCGGTGATGAAAAACAATTGATCGAATTCCGGAGAATCGGGCTTGCAGGTGAAGGTGACACCGGTACTCTTATCTTTCTCAAGACTGGAAATTGCGTCTGCCGGCGACTGTATTACATAAGACTCATCTTCGGACGAGCATTTGTCGTTGTGGGTGCGGGAGACATACACCTGCCCGCGGGCGCTTGCGGGGGCGAGATAGCTTACCAGCAGGTTGCTGGCCCGGGAGTCGCCGCCGCCATTGTAGCGCAAATCAAGTATAAGATTCTTGACATTATTCTGCTTGAAATAATCCATAGCCTCCGTGATGTCTTCCAGCATGGATTTACCCATGGCATCGTCATCTGCCATAAACGAAAGATAATGGAAATAGCCCACAGGCTGTGTGAGGCCGGGATAGTCGGCGGCTGTGAATATCTTCTTGACCAGGCCGGGACGGGTATTGAGGGTTTCGACGGCAGTCACGTTCACGGTAATATATTCCCCGTCGGGTGTCTTGAATCTGAACTTATGGGCTGTCGTGGTGCCGGGATCGTTCAGGATATCGTTGAATTCATCTACGTGGGTACCCGGATAGCTGAGATAGTAGTCTTGCACAGAATGGTCGTCCAGCTCATCAAGAATATAGCCACGGGTGACGCCAGCCTTGTCAAGCGGCGAATCGGGATAGACAAACCTGACCACGACGTTGTAGTCACCCGCAAAATGCCTGGAGAGGTCCATCCACGGCTGTCCGAAACTGGCTCCCAAGGTGCCGCTTACGACACCGGATTCCAATTCTATATAATCCTTGCCGTCCATCATCCAACTCCAGCGGTCTTTGAAATAGAGCAGACTGTTGAAATACTTATTGATTTCAATATCTGCCGAGTAACCTTTGTTGGGCATCTTGTCGTACCAGTAATAGTACGTGTCCATAACCGTTGTCTTCAAATACTGCTGTGCCTCTTTCAACTCCCTCCGCCTTTTTTGTTCCTGGTAGCTGATTTCCTCGCCTTCGTTTTCCGGCTTTTGGCAAGAAATAGCGGTCAGTGCGACGGCAAAAATGGTAAGGAAGATCCGTAATATGTGTTTCATAATCTAATCTTTGTCTTTGTCAACAATGTAGACATCCTCGCCGTCTTCCAGAAAATAATAGTTCTCGCGGGCGAACATCTCGAGGGTGTCCTTGTTCGATGTTAATTGTTTGATTCTTTCGTCGGTGGCCTTGATGGCCTGTCTGTAATATAACTCCTGCTTTTTCTGCTTCCTCAATGTGGACATGCTCTGCATAAGCTGATGCAGGCTGGTGCGGCTGTTGAACAGTATGAGCAGCACAAACACCAGTGTAGCCACGGCATATTTGTTGATCAACAACCGTGCCCAACGGCTGCGGGCCTTAAGCGCGGCTATCTTGTCTTTTATGTTTGTGAATATCGACATCTCCACAAAATTATTAAATTTGAAACGAAAATAGCAACTTATGAAGCATTATTTGCCCGATTGGCCCCAGAGCCTGTTACTTGTCCTGATCTATTTTGCAGGAAGCCTTGTGGCCGGCGTATTTATGATAGCCGGAATTGATTATACGTCACCTGTATACATTGTGAGTATGGCCTTCCCGCTGGCATTCGCCTGGTTTATGTCCCGCCGCAACCAAAAGGCCGGGTTGGGATACGTACCCGTTAACGAGCCCCGCAGCGGCAAATTCAGAAGCATCTGGCCGGTGCTGCTGATCGTGTTCTTCGCAACCCCGTTCCTGGGCGTGCTGATAGAGCCGATATCCAATCTTTTCCCGATGCCGGAGTGGCTTGAGGCTGCATTCGAAAAGATGTTCGATACCTCCAAACCGGTGGATATGGTGCTCTCTACCGTAATCCTGGCGCCGCTGTGCGAAGAGCTCCTGTGCCGTGGCATAATCTGTCGCGGATTGCTGGCCCTGCGCAAGCCCTGGTTCGCGATAGTGTTTTCTGCATTCATTTTCGCCCTGCTCCACGGCAACCTGCAGCAGGGTATAGTGGCCTTCTTCCTGGGCCTCTTTATGGGGTGGGTATATCTCAAGACCCACAGCCTGTGGTGCACTATCGCCATCCACTTTGCCAACAATGCCCTCTCGCAGGTGATGAGTTTCGTTTATCCAGACCTGCCAATCACGGCTACTTATTCCAGCCTGCTTCCCGGTGGCTGGTACAGTGCCCTTTTAGTTACCAGCGCAGTTGTCGTGGCTGCCACCCTTTACATCATTTACAGCAATTACAGAGATGAACAAAGCATTATATCCTTTAAAGTTCGCCCCGCTGCAAGTGGAGAAGCGCTGGGGCGGGAATGCCCTGAAGAATAAGCTGGGCAAACAGGCAGCACCCGGACAGGAGGTAGACCTGGAGAGTATCGGCGAGTCCTTTGAACTCTATGAGTTCGGGGAGGACCACAGTTCCATAATCACCAACGGTTTTCTGGCAGGCAACGACATCTGCTCCATCCTGGAGACCTATATGGGCGACCTGGTGGGCGACAATATCTTTGAATATTTCGGCAACCAGTTCCCGCTGCTGATCAAGTACCTGAATGTGGAGGGCCGCCTTTCCGTGCAGGTGCATCCTACCGACGAGGTGGCGGCGGAGCGCTACGACTGCCTTGGCAAGAACGAATTCTGGTATGTGGTAGATGCAAAGCCCGATGCAAAGATCTATATGGGTCTGAACCGCGACAGCAGCGCCGCCGAATTCTATGCCAAATGCAAGGACGAGACTGTGCCGGAGATAATGAACGTTTACCGTCCGCAACCGGGAGACTGCTTCTACATCAAAGCCGGTACCGTTCATGCTGCCGAGGGCGGCATCGTCATAGCGGAGATTCAGGAAAACAGCGACGCTACGCTGCGCCTCTATGACTGGGGCTTCGAGAACAACCCCGCCACCCGTCGCGCCATCCACCTGGACGAGGCTATTGACTGTATCGACTATGAGAAATACAAGGCGACGGAGCTGTTCCGCCCGGCCTCCATGGCCCGCGGTGTGGTCTGCGACTGCAAGTGGTTCACCATCAGCATCCTTCCGCTCAAGGAGCGCTACGCCTCCGATCCGGAGCTGTTCAACAGCTGCATTATCTACATGTGCACTTCCGGCAAGGCTGTCCTGGAGTGGGACGGAGGCAAAGAAGATGTTGTGGCCGGCGATACCATACTGATGCCGGCGGCGATGGGCGCTTACAGCTTTACCCCTGTCGCGGAGGGCACGTCTCTGATGGAGGCCCACATCCGCAAGATAGAAGAGGATAAAGACGATTATCTTGAGAAATAATTATGGCTGATTCTACAAGACTGGACAAATACCTCTGGTCCATCAGGGTATTCAAGACGCGGTCGGATGCGACCGATGCCTGCCGCGGCGGCAAGATTCTGGTCAACGGCCAGGACGCCAAGCCGTCCCGCGAAATCAAGGCTGGCGACATCATCCAGGCGCGCAAGGGGCCGGTGCAGTATAAATTCAAGGTGCTGCAGCCGATAGACCGCCGTCAGGGCGCCGCCCTGGTGAGTCAGTATGCAGAGAATCTGACGCCGGAGAGTGAATTGGCAAAATTGCACGCGCCGCACGAAACATTCTTTGTGACGCGCGACCGTGGCGCCGGACGGCCAACAAAAAAAGAGCGCCGTCAGATGGACACTCTTTATTCTGAATTGGAAGGAGATTTCTCTTCCGAGGATTTTGACTGAGCCACTTCCGGCTTCTGCGGCGGGGCGTTGCGGTTGAACTTTGTCATCGCCCGATCGGGCCCTTCCAGAACAAAGCATTTGATTGCCTCGACGGCATTGGAAAGAACGTCGGGCAGAATGCGTTTTTCTTCCAGCAGCAGTTCGCTGAGTACAAAGTCTATCTGTCCACCGGGAGCAAAGCCGTTGCCAATACCCATCCTCAGGCGGGCATACTGATCGGTGATCAGGTGATAGTCGATGCTCTTGAGACCGTTGTGGCCGCCATCGCTGCCGCTCTTGCGAAGGCGCAGTGCACCGAAGGGAAGGGCCAGGTCATCTACAACCACCAACAGATTCTCCGGAGCTATGTTAAGCTTCTTGAACCAGTAGGCTACGGCCTTTCCGCTGAGGTTCATATAGGTGGAGGGCTTGAGCAGATGCAGGGTATTGCCCTTCAGACGCATTTCTGCCACATCTCCGTACCTGGCGGTAGAAAAAATGACATTGGATGCCGCAGCAAGGGCATCCAATGCCATAAAACCCATGTTGTGCCTGGTCAGCGCGTACTCGGGGCCTATGTTTCCAAGACCTGCTATGAGGTACGTCTGGGCCATTGCACTTTAAAGTATGGAGATTACTCCTGTGCCGGCTCGCCAGCAGCCTCACCCTCTTCTGCAGCGGCAGCTGCATTGCGGGTAGCAAGGCAAGAGCAGATGATAGTAGCCTTGGGATTGACAATGGTAATCTTGTCAAATTTGAGGTCACCTGCGGTGATGCGCTTGCCGATTGCCAGAGGAGTTACGTCCACTGTCAGATCATCGGGCAGATCGTTGATCAGACCGCTGATTTTGAGTTTGCGACGGCTCACCTGGAGCTTACCGCCGGCCCTTACACCCACGGAGTTACCGGTGATGATAACGGGAACCTCTACTACCACGGGTTTCTTCTCGTCGATGGAGAGGAAATCTGCGTGGAGAGCGCGGTCGTTAACGGGGTGATACTGAACTTCGTGCAGGAGGGCGGTGAATTTTGCGCCTTCTACATCCAGATCAACGATGTGGCAGTAAGGAGTGTCGGTGAGGGTTTTGAGAGCCTTCTCCTCTACTGAGAAAGCGGTGTTCTCTGCGCCGTTGCCATAAACTACGCAAGGAACTTTACCCTCTTTGCGAACTTCGCGGACGTCGGCTTTGCGGCCGAAGGTTCTCTTGGAACCGGAGAGTGAAAGATGTTTCATTTGTGTTTAAAATAAAATGTGTTACTCAGTTTGCGCATCAACGGCGCAAACCCCATTGCACCAAAATGCCCGGGGCATTTTTAACGGGACGGCAAAGATATAAAAAAAACGTTATTGTACAATATTTACCTTCTGATTCCAAGCAAGTTGCTTGTAGAAGGCATTGAGGTTGACGTACCTCGAATCGGGAATATAGCAGCTCAGTCCGCTGAACTTTTCAGGATCTATCTTGAGTCCGATGAATTCCGCAGTGGCTGCTTTGAAGATGACCGTTTTGTCCATCTGGGCCTTGAAAGACGTCATCTGCTCTTCTGTGGCAAAGCTGCTGAAATAGTCGGTCAAATCAAAGAAGTAATCTTTGTTTGATTTCCAGAAATAGTGCTGGACCGACATACGGTCCACGCTCTGCATCTGGTTTCGTTGCATGGCGACAATAGATGCACATACTTCGGCCATAGCGTCCAGTTGGCTGCAGTTCACAAGAGCTATGGTGCCCGACTGGTATGATCCCGTCATGGCCTGGTACATGTCGTAGTACTTCTGGCAGATATTCCGGTACCCCTTGGCGTTGGGAGATTTGAAAAGATTTTCCAGAATGCAACTGTAGGGGAATCCGTTAATCATAATCTCCGTAGGGGAAGCGGCTATGTAATCGCAGCAGTTGCGCAGCTGGTATGCAGCCTCTATGGCGCCCAGATAGCAGCAATCGAGCAGCATCACCTCCCAATGGTATTTGCCGGTTATTTCTGCAAAATCCCGGATATCCAGTTCATGCTTTGTGGGATAGTCCAGACCGATGCCTTCGCGGATTCTGAGTTTGGACAGGGATTCAAGATTGCTTGATGAGATGCGCTTTGGCGACAGTTGGAATACTGACGTGTGCTCTCCATTACTGTCAAAATAGCCCTCAGGCATCCATCCGGTGCCGTGTGAAGAGAACAGCAGGGCACGTTTAGTCGGTTTGCATTCCTCTTCGGCGACAGCCAGCACGCGGGCAAAAGATTCGGGGTCGCAGGCGTCGAAGTCGCTGCCGAAGTTGGCGATTACTTCGCTGTCGATGTTGCCCGAGTTGTTGGAGAAATATCTTGTGAGAGTAGCTTCGGTGCGGGGGGTGCTGGTGCCGTGCTTCTGAAGGAACACCAGCAGCTCTTCCGTCTGGGATTTCCTGCCGGGAACATACCCGGTGAGCATATCGGTGATGTTGCCGCTGGCATAGTTGGATACGCTCTGTTCGGTGGCGGCGATATATACCAGCACCATGCGTTTTTCCTTGTCTCCGCCGATTTCGCAGCAACCCGCAACAAGGAGGGAAAGGACAGCTGCCAGAACTATATGTAGGAGTCGTTTCATCCTTTGCAAAATTACAAAATATTGTCTTTCAAGCAATATTTGTGCCTGCCGCAGATGCCCTTGATGATGTCTGCGGCCTCCGGTGTGAATTCAGCCGACGAGAAGAATTGCCAATCGCCTTTGCCCTGCGGCGTGTCTTTGTACAACCGGACAGCCTGCCGCGCCACGGCGGGTGCCGGATTCACAATAGTGGCCCTGTCACCGCAAATGCGGGCGATTTCGTCGGCCAGGAAAGGGTAGTGGGTGCACCCCAGTACGATATGGTCTGCGCCGGAGGTCAGCATCGGGTCAATGTATTTATGCAGCAGATCGATGGTTTCCGGGGCGTGTATGCGGCCGCCTTCAACAGCCTCCACCAGGCCGTAGCCGACCTGTTCTATGACTTTGATGCCCTCCTGCCCCGCGGTAAAATGCTCCAGCGTTTTGTGATACAATTCGCCGGTAAATGTCACGGCTGTTGCCAGGACGCCCACGACGCCACTTCTGGTATTGAGGATAGCGGGTTTGATGGCGGGCTCCATCCCCACGAAAGGGATGTCGAATGTACCGCGCAGATGGCTGATGGCGGCGGCGGTGGCGGTGTTGCAGGCCACCACAATCATATCGGCCCCCTGACCTATCAGGAAACGGCTTACATTTTCTGCCCGCTCACGCAGGAATTCGTTGGTCTTGAGGCCGTAAGGGCAATGTTTGCTGTCGGCAAAATAGAGATAGTCGCGCCGGCCGCGTGCCTTGACCAGTTCGCTGAGGACTGTGAGTCCTCCTAGCCCCGAATCGTATACCCCTATCATAGTTTTACCTTTGCCGAAATGGAATATGTGTTAAAAGCCGAAAGCCAGGCGGCTCCAATATCAAAGATAGAGCTTTTAAAATAAATACCGGCAGAAAAATAGGAGGGCAGCACAACCGCGTTGGTGCAGATGTGCGCGCCGCACCTTACGGATATCATATTGTCGTAGACATATCCGGTGCCCAGGGAGGCCAGGAAAGCGCTGCCGGAGGGCATTGCGCCGCCGTCGGCCGCAAATTCCAAGGCGTGTTTCCCCTTGATTGTCACGATGCCGCCCAGGCCAGCCTTGTAGGTGGTGGGCAGGGGATAGGCGCCGTAACCGTAGTCTATGTCGCCGCCCAGATTCTCTATGGCGATGCCGGCGGCAAAGGAGTCGCTTATCTTGTAGATGGCGCCCAGGTCTGCGGCATAGCATTTGGCCGAATGGTCGTCGGTGAGCGCGGAGCGAATCAGTTTGCCGGCGGCGTTGAGGTTTAACTTTTCAATCGGGTTGAAGCTCACGCGCAGCGCTGCCGACATCTCACTGGGCTGGAATGTACCGGTCGGCTGGCCGTTGCTGCTGTAACCGGTCATTTCGCCCATATTGTTTGAGGTGTATTCCAACCCCGCAGAAAGCCCATCGATAATTCTGACGCGGGCCGATACATGGGTCAGATTGTAATTGATTCCGCTGGTCTGATATAATGTCTTTCCGACACCGGCCTCAAAGACGCTGCCCGTCAGCGGCAGAAGATTCCCGGAGGCGACGTGCGCGCCGCCAAGTGCCTGCTCGCCGGCATCCATGCGGATTGTTAAAAACGGCACCGCCTGTCCCGCGGCATTCAAAGCCGCCGTCAGCATACAAAGAAATATGATAAGCCGCCGCATCATAGTTTTACAATCTCCTTGGTAATGGTTTCTCCGGAGGTCTTTACAGTTATCTTGAAAACGCCTGCCGCATATCCTGATAAATCTATCATCTGCGGCTCAAACGGGTCAATCGAGGCCGAACTTGCAACAATTATGCTGCCTACGGCGTTCTGTATCTCGTATTCGACATTCTGAATCTGGCCCACCCGTATGTATATCCGGCCGTCGGTGGTGGGATTGGGATAAATCTCGGCGGCAATCGACTGGTCACGGATGAGCAGTTTGAAGGAGCTGGATACCGATTTACCGCGGTAATCAGTGCCCGTGACAGTCACGGTGACGTAACCGTATTGCTGGGGAATCAGGAGCAACGTATTGCCTTCCAGCCTTGTCTTGATTACACCGGAAATGTCGGTCCCGATGGTATAATTGAGCGTTTCGCCGTCCGGATCAGAGAAATAGTCCTTCAGATTCATGGAAATGGATTGCCCCGCGGGGACTATCATATCTTCTATCGGCTTGAGCAATACGGGAGGGCGGTTGTCGATTACAGTGTAGTACACCGTCAGGGTCGTGGTCAGCGAATACTCGTCGCGGGCGGTCAGGGTAAATGAATAAGAACCTGGCCTGGAAGCTGTGCCGCGGATGGTGACTTTGACATTATCTCCGTCCTGCTTCATAACCACGACATTGGTGTTTGATGATTCCATGGATGTTGTGACCGCATCGCCGCAGGGGTCCTTTATAACGAAGTCCAGCACAACCTGTTCATGGCTGTTTACCGTAATATTGTCCAGCGATTGCGAAGATTCGATTACGGGCGGCATATTGCCGGTGGTCTTCAGCGCTACCGGTTCCGACGGCTGGGTACAATTGCCGTACTCGTCGTACAGGACAAAGGCCACATAATATTCGGTGTCATAATCCATGGCGCCTGTGGATACGACAAACGGACCGTCGCCTGCCTCGCGTCGGATGGCGCAGCTGACATACGGGATGCCCTCCACGGAAGAGAAAGGGGAGGTGTTGTAATATATCCTTGCCCCTGATATCCAGCTGCTTCCGCTACCATCACCAGCCTGTGCAGAAATGACGCCGTTTATGTTACGACCTTCTGCCGAAGCCGTGACATCCGATATGGAGAAACCGGCCCTGCCGGTATTGCCGGATACGGCTTCATAGGCGTTGACAAGACCGACGCCGGGATATTTGTGGGTATTATATTCACTGATGTCGGTGGTGTGCCGCTTCAATACGTCTATCAGGTTGTCCCGTGTAAATCCTTCTCCTCCCATATTGGCAATTACAAGGGCTGCCACGCCGGAAACGTGGGGTGCTGCCATAGAGGTGCCGCTGAACCAGACATAATCGTTTCCCTGAACGGTACTCAGGATTTCATAAGCGTCGTCGCCTCCCGGGGCGGCAATGCTTACCCAGTTGCCATAATTGGAATATGAGGCCAGCCTGAAGTCGGGGCCGAGGGCACTTACCGACAAAACTCCTTCATAGCAGGCCGGATAGACCTTGTCCTTGCTGTGTTCATTGCCTGCGGCAAATAATACCAGGCCACCTTTCATCGGTCCCGTCTGGTGGCCATCCTTGTCGCATCCGGCATATTGGTTAAAATAATCTATGGCCTCCTTGGTGGATTGGGGCATATAATTGAGGTCGTCGTAGGCCCAGCTGTTCTGGCAGATGACGGCACCGTGGTCGGCTGCCCATTTGATGGCGGGAACGTCATCGCCACTGTCGTCGGAGCCCTGCTCAAAAATCTGGCAGCTCATCAGCCTGACACCGGGGATGCCGTGCTCTGCGTCTCCGCCGGCGATGCCGCATACGCCCGTGCCGTTGTTGTTCACGGCAGCTATCGTTCCGGCTACGTGGGTGCCGTGTTCTTCTGCGGTTATACGGTAGCTGTTCCGCATAAAATTATAACCGTATGCCCTGTCGCCGGTCTGTTCGGGATTGTGCCACATATTTGCGGCCAGGTCTTCGTGGGTGAAGTCGATGCCGCCGTCTACAACCGCTACAATGATATCCTCCCTTCCACAACGGAATTCCTGCCAAGCCGGCACCACGTTTATGTCACAGCCGGCCTCAATGGAACCCTGGCCGCCGAGGTTCTGGTAGTGCCACTGCTCTTCCAGATAGGGATCGTTAAAAGGCAGCCCTTCCCCGGCCTTCGTGAGTGGCCTTCCGCCGTGCTTCCAGGAGGCGTCGCTCCAGGCGTGGCGCCTGATTCTGGGGCGGTATTCCACGCTGCACACACCTTTTGTGCCGCGCAGTCCGCTGCCAGCCTTGGTCAGGGGCACTTCTGTGTTAAACTCGACATCGTACCACCTGTGAAGGCCGCATTCGCGAGTGCGCTCTTCAAATTCCTTCTCATAAGGGAACGTACGGTGGATGCCGGTGATGGCCAGGCCGGCATTCTCGCGGATGAAGGAATCGGGATCGGTCTCAAGTTGCCGGGCCTGTTCTTCACTTACATAAATGCGCATCTTTCCCTGCTGCAGGGAAGATACCTTCAGGCAGATGCCGCTGTCCGTTACCACCGTCTCTTCCTGGGTGTCAGCAGTCAAGTCCCTGTCGGTGCAGGCGAGCACCGCCGGCAGCATCGCGGCGGCTGCCACGATACCGGCAATCAGAGAGCGGATACTGTTGGTCATTCTTAACGGCATATCTTTACAAAGATAATAAAAAAAGCCGCCCGAAGTGCTTTTCGGACGGCTCTCTTATCAAATAGCGGCAGATTACCGCTGAGTCATGCGCTCGTAGTCCTCTGCGCTGGTCACAATGAGTTTCTCATACTCGCGCTGGCCGGTGCCGGCGGGGATGAGGTGACCGCAGATGACATTCTCCTTAAGACCTTCGAGCAGGTCGATACGGCCGCGGATGGCGGCGTCGCCCAATACCTTGGTGGTCTCCTGGAAGGATGCGGCGGACATGAAGCTGCTGGTGCGCAGGGCGGCGCGGGTGATACCCTGGAGTACCTGGTTTGCGGTAGCGGGTTTGGCGTCGCGTGCAACCACCAGTTTCTTGTCCTGACGGCGGAGGATAGAGTTTTCGTCGCGGAGCTCACGTACAGAAACAATCTGGCCGGGATGCATTTCGGTGGAGTCACCTGCATCTGTAACGACCTTCTTGTCAAAGATGCTGTCGTTCTCGTCTATGAATTCCCACTTGTCCACCAGCTGCTCGGTGAGGAACTTGGTGTCGCCGGGATCCACGATCTGAACCTTGCGCATCATCTGGCGTACGATAACTTCGAAGTGCTTGTCGTTGATCTTCACACCCTGCATACGGTATACGCTCTGTACCTCGTTCACGATGTACTCCTGAACGCGTACGGGACCCAGAATGCTGAGGATGTCGCTGGGAGAAACGGCACCGTCGGACAGCGGCATGCCGGCGCGGACGTAGTCGTTTTCCTGAACCATGATCTGCTTTGACAGAGGCACGCTGTAGCTCTTCTTCTCGCCTGAGCGGGAAGTGACGATAATCTCGCGGTTACCCCTGCGGGCCTTACCCATGGTAACCTCACCGTTAATCTCGGAGACGATGGCGGGGTTGGAGGGGTTGCGGGCCTCGAACAGCTCGGTAACGCGGGGCAGACCGCCGGTGATATCGCCGGCCTTGCCGGTAGCGCGCGGAATCTTGAAGATGATGTCACCGACAGAGATCTTCTGGCCGTTCTCTACGTTGATGTGGGCGCCGACAGGCAGGTTGAACTGCACGAGGTCGTTGCCGTTGTCGTCTATGATACGGACAGAAGAGGTTACATTCTTGTCACGGCTCTCGATGATGACCTTCTCGCGGTGGATAGAGTACTCGTCGGCAGCCTCTTCACGGTAGGTTACGCCGTCGATGAGGTTCTCATACTTGGCGGTACCAGCCACCTCGCAGATTGCCAGCGCGTTGTATGCATCCCAGTTGCAGATCAGGTCGCCCTTCTTGACCTCGTCGCCGGGGTTGAAGAACAGCTCTGTGCCGTAAGGGATATCGTACTGCGACAGGGTGATGCCGGTAGTGGAATCCTTGATGGTCATCTCGGCGGTGCGGCCCACGACGATGGTGTGGTTGCCCTTGTCGTCGACTTTGGTGATGGTACGCAGCTCCTCGAATTCGAGGCGGCCGTCGTACTTGGCCTTGATCTCACTGTCGGATACCACGTTGGATGCGGTACCACCGACGTGGAATGTACGCAGGGTCAGCTGGGTACCAGGCTCGCCGATGGATTGCGCTGCGATAACGCCCACAACCTCGCCCTTCTCGACCATGCGGCCGGTGGCCAGGTTACGGCCATAACACTTGGCGCAAACACCCTTGCGGGACTCGCAGGTGAGCACGGAACGGATCTCCACCTGTTCGATGGGGAGCTTCTCTATCTGCTCTACAATGGCCTCTGTAATCTGTTCGCCGGCCTCGAGGATGAGTTCTCCGGTGAGAGGGTTGTAGATGTTGTGTACAGAGGTACGGCCCAGGATTCTTTGTCCCAGGGTCTCCACGATTTCGTCCTTGTTCTTGATGGCGGTTGCCACAAGGCCGCGGAGGGTGCCGCAATCCTCTTCGTTGATGATCACGTCGTGCGATACGTCCACCAGACGGCGAGTAAGGTAACCTGCGTCGGCAGTCTTGAGGGCGGTATCGGCCAGACCCTTACGGGCACCGTGGGTGGAGATGAAGTACTCGAGCACGCTCAGACCCTCCTTGAAGTTTGCGAGGATCGGGTTCTCGATGATTTCGGCTCCGGTTGCACCGGACTTCTGGGGCTTCGCCATCAGACCGCGCATACCGCACAGCTGACGGATCTGGTCCTTACTACCACGGGCACCGGAATCCAGCATCATGTAAACGGGGTTGAAGCCCTGGTTGTCGGCCTTGATCTGCTTCTCAACGATGCCGGTCAGCTCGTTGTTGACCTTGGACCAGATATCGATAATCTGGTTGTAGCGCTCGTTGTTGGTGATAAGACCCATGTCAAAGCTTGCCTGAATGGCGGAAACCTCGTTGTAACCCTTCTCGATGAGGTCGTGCTTCTGCTCCGGAATCAGCACGTCGGCCAGGTTGAATGACAGACCGCCCAGGTATGCCATCTTGTAGCCGAGGTCCTTGATGTCGTCCAGGAACTTGGAAGTGCGGGCCACGCCGGTGTATTTGAGCACCTCGCCGATGATGTCGCGCAGGTTCTTCTTCTTGAGCAGGGTGTTGATGTAGGGCACCTCGTCGGGAACGACCTGGTTGAACATCAGACGGCCGGGAGTGGTCTCGATAATCTCGGTACCGTTCTCGGGATGCATCTTGTCCTTGGGCAGGCGGACCTTGATCTTGGTCTGCAGGGTCACGCGGCCTTCGTTGTAGGCTATGATGGACTCTTCGGGACCATAGAATGTCAGGCCCTCACCCTTGGCGCCTTCGCGCTCTTTGGTGATGTAGTACAGACCAAGCACCATATCCTGGCTGGGCACGGTGATAGGCGCGCCGTTGGCCGGGTTGAGGATGTTGTGGCTGCCAAGCATAAGCAACTGTGCCTCAAGTACTGCGGCGTTGCCGAGCGGGAGATGGACGGCCATCTGGTCACCATCAAAGTCGGCGTTGAACGCGGTACATGCCAGAGGGTGCAATTGGATTGCCTTACCCTCGATGAGCTTGGGCTGGAAGGCCTGGATACCGAGTCGGTGAAGGGTAGGGGCACGGTTCAGCAGAACGGGGTGTCCCTTCATCACGTTCTCGAGGATCTCCCAGATTTCGGGGCCCTGCTTGTCCACGACCTTCTTGGCGCTCTTAACGGTTTTCACTATGCCGCGCTCGATGAGCTTGCGGATGATGAACGGCTTGTAGAGCTCGGCTGCCATGTATTTAGGCAGACCGCACTCGTGCATTTTGAGTTCGGGACCTACCACGATGACGGAACGTGCAGAATAGTCGACACGCTTACCGAGCAGGTTCTGACGGAATCGGCCCTGCTTGCCTTTGAGGCTGTCGGAGAGTGACTTGAGAGTGCGGTTGGCTTCGCTCTTGACGGCATTCGACTTGCGCGAATTGTCAAACAGGCTGTCAACTGCCTCCTGCAGCATACGCTTCTCGTTGCGCAGGATCACCTCGGGAGCCTTGATGCTGATGAGCCTCTTGAGTCGGTTGTTGCGGATAATAACGCGGCGGTAGAGCTCGTTGATGTCGCTGGTGGCGAAGCGGCCGCCGTCCAGGGGAACCAGAGGGCGGAGATCCGGCGGGATCACGGGGATTACCTTCAGGATCATCCATTCGGGACGGTTCACGTCCTTGGACTCGCGGAAAGCCTCGATTACGCTCAGACGCTTCAGGGCCTCTGCCTTGCGCTGCTGGCTGGTCTCGGTCTCGCTCTTGTGACGCAGGTCATAGGAGAGAGTGTCCAGATCCAGCTCCTTGAGCATGTCGTAGATAACCTCAGCACCCATGCCGGCGATGAACTTGTTAGGATCATTGTCTTCCAGGGCTGCATTCTCCTTGGGGAGCTTGTCCAGAAGGTCCAGATACTCGTCCTCGGAGAGGAGGTCGCCGCGGTTGACGTTGAATTTTTCAGCGACACCGGGCTGCCTTACGATATACTTCTCGTAATAGATGACAGATTCGAGCTTCTTGCCCGGAATGCCAAGCAGGTAACCGATCTTGTTGGGGGTGGAACGGAAATACCAGATGTGTGCTACCGGAACGGTGAGGGTGATGTGACCCATGCGCTCGCGGCGAACCTTCTTCTCAGTAACCTCCACGCCGCAACGGTCGCAGACGATACCCTTGTAGCGTATCCTCTTGTACTTGCCGCAGTGGCATTCATAGTCTTTGGACGGGCCGAAGATCCTCTCGCAGAACAAGCCGTCGCGTTCGGGCTTGTAGGTGCGGTAGTTTACTGTCTCAGGCTTGAGCACCTCACCGCGCGACTGATCCAGAATGGCTTCGGGAGAAGCCAGGCTGATAGAGATGCTGGTAAAGTTGCTCTTATCTTTTGTATCCTTTTTAAAAGACATATTTGTTTACGGTTAAATGATTCAAAATGTTATTCCAGTTTGACGCTGAGCGCGAGACCCCTGAGTTCGTGCAGGAGCACGTTGAGTGACTCGGGGATACCGGGTGCCGGCATGGTGTCGCCCTTGACGATGGCTTCGTATGCACGGGAACGTCCTGTGACATCGTCACTCTTGATGGTGAGGATCTCCTGCAGGATGTTGGATGCGCCGAATGCCTCGAGGGCCCACACCTCCATCTCACCGAAACGCTGGCCGCCGAACTGGGCCTTACCGCCCAGAGGCTGCTGTGTGATGAGTGAGTAGGGGCCGATGGAACGGGCGTGCATCTTGTCGTCTACCATGTGACCGAGCTTGATCATGTAGATCACGCCGACAGTCGCAGGCTGGTCGAAGAGCTCGCCGGTTTCGCCGTTGCGCAGATATGTCTTTCCGAAGCGGGGAACGCCCGCCTTGTCGGTGTAGTTGCAGATGTCTTCCAGGGAAGCACCGTCAAAGATGGGAGTGGCAAACTTGAGCCCCAGCTCGCGGCCGGCCCATCCGAGCACGGTCTCGTAAATCTGACCGAGGTTCATACGGCTGGGCACGCCCAGAGGGTTGAGGACGATGTCCACCGGAGTACCATCCTCCAGGAACGGCATATCCTCGTCCTTGACGATCTTGGCCACGATACCCTTGTTACCGTGACGGCCGGCCATCTTGTCACCGACGCGGATCTTACGCTTCTTGGCAACGTATACCTTGGCCAGCTGCAGGATGCCGTTGGGCAGTTCGTCACCGATGGAGAGGTTGTAGGAAACTCTCTTGAATTCGGCTTCGATATCCTTATAGGCAATGATATAGTTGTTGATGAGCGCCTTGATCATGTCGTTGGCGTGCTTGTCGCCAGTCCATTTCACGGGGTTGATCTCCTCGAACTTCTCTATGGACTCCAGAGCGGCGCGGGTGAATTCCTCGCCCTTGGCAATCTTGACTAGTCCGAAGGTGTCCACAACGCCGTTGCTCTTTTTGCCCTTGACCAGAGAGAAGAGCTTGTCGATGAAGACCTTGCGCAGATCGGCCTGCTTGCGGTCCTTGTCTTCGGTTGCCGCAGCGAGCTGAGCCTTGATCTGGGCGCGCTCTTTCTTGCTGTTCTCCTTGGTGATGCGGGAGAAGAGACGGGTTTCGATGATGGTACCCGACAGGGAAGGATTGGCCTTCAGGGAAGCGTCCTTTACATCGCCTGCCTTGTCACCGAAAATGGCGCGCAGCAGCTTCTCTTCAGGAGAAGGATCGCTCTCGCCCTTAGGAGTGATCTTACCTACCAGAATGTCACCGGGTTCCACATGTGCGCCGACGCGTACGATACCGTGCTCGTCGAGGTCCTTGGTGGTGTCTTCGCTGACATTGGGGATGTCGTTGGTGAGCTCTTCCTGACCGCGCTTGGTGTCGCGAACCTCCATGATGTACTCATCTACATGGATGGATGTGAGGATATCTTCACGCACGATGCGCTCGCTGAGCACGATGGCATCCTCGAAGTTGTAACCCTTCCAGGGCATGAACGCCACCTTGAGGTTGCGACCCAGGGCGAGTTCGCCCGCCTGGCTGGAATAACCCTCGGTGAGGATCTGTCCTGCAACCACCTTGTCGCCCTTGCGAACGACGGGAGTCAGGTTGATGGTGGTGTTCTGGTTGGTCTTGCGGTAGTGCGGGAGCTTGTAGACGGTGATTTCGGGAGCGAAGCTTACGAATTTCTCGTCTTCAGTGCGCTCGTACTTGACGTGGATCTCACGTGCGTCCACGAATACCACTTCACCTTTGCCTTCAGCAACTATCTGGGTGCGGGAGTCGCGGATCACGGGACCCTCGAGACCGGTACCTACGATAGGGGATTCGGGCTTGATGATAGGCACTGCCTGGCGCATCATGTTACTTCCCATCAGCGCACGGTTGGCATCGTCGTGCTCCAGGAAAGGAATCAGGGATGCCGCGATGGAAGAAATCTGGTTGGGAGCGACGTCGATAAGGGTGACGTCGTTCTTGCCTACTACGGGGAAGTCGGCTTGCAGACGGCAGCTGATGCGGTCGCTGTTGATGGTACCGTCTTCAGCGATGTCTACGTTGGCCTGTGCCACCAGCTTGCCTTCCTCTTCCTCGGCGCTGAGGTATACGCACCCGTCCTTGCTCAGGTCCACCTTGCCGTTCTGCACCTTGCGGTAGGGAGTCTCGATGAAACCGAGGTTGTTGATGCGGGCGTAAACGCAGAGAGAGGAGATAAGGCCGATGTTGGGGCCTTCAGGAGTCTCGATAGGGCAGAGACGGCCGTAGTGGGTATAGTGTACGTCCCGGACCTCGAAACCTGCACGGTCGCGGGACAGACCGCCGGGACCCAGGGCGGAGAGACGACGCTTGTGGGTCATCTCGGCCAGAGGGTTGATCTGGTCCATGAACTGCGACAGCTGGCTGGTGCCGAAGAACGAGTTGATGACGCTCGAGAGAGTCTTGGCGTTGATCAGGTCGGCAGGGGTGAACACTTCGTTGTCGCGGACGTTCATGCGCTCGCGGATGGTGCGGGCGATGCGGCTCAGGCCGACGTTGAACTGGTTCGCGAGCTGTTCGCCTACCGTACGGATACGACGGTTGCTCAAGTGGTCGATGTCATCGACATTTGCTTTCGAATTGATAAGCTGGATGAGATACTTGATGATCTCGATGATATCCTCCTTGGTGAGGACGCGCACGTCTGCGGGGGTCTTGAGACCCAGCTTGCGGTTGATGCGGTAGCGTCCCACGTCACCCAGGTCGTAGCGCTTGTCGGAGAAGAAAAGCTTCTCGATGACGTCGCGTGCGGTGGCCTCATCCGGCGGTTCGGAGTTGCGCAACTGGCGGTAGGTATACATGATAGCCTCCAGCTCGGAGTTGCACTGGTCTTTCTCCAGAGTGTTGTGGATGATGGCGAAATCGCTGAGGCTTGGATCCTCCTTGTGCAGCAGGATGGTGCTTACACCGCTGTCGATGATGTCGGCGATGTTATCCTCGCTGAGTTCCTGGTTGCGCTCTACGATGACCTCGTTACGCTCGATGGATACCACTTCGCCTGTATCCTCGTCCACAAAGTCCTCTACCCAGGTCTTGAGTACGCGGCTTGCGAGTTTGCTGCCGATGTGCTTCTTGAGGTTGGCCTTGGTGACCTTGACCTCGTTTGCAAGGCCGAAGATATCGAGGATATCCTTGTCGGTCTCGTAGCCGATGGCGCGCAGCAGGGTGGTTACAGGCAATTTCTTCTTACGGTCGATGTATGCGTACATGACATTGTTGATGTCGGTAGCAAACTCGATCCAACTTCCCTTGAACGGGATGATACGTGCGGAGTAGAGCTTGGTGTTGTTGGCATGCAGGCTCTGTCCGAAGAATACACCCGGAGAACGGTGCAGCTGTGATACCACGATCCTTTCGGAACCGTTGATGATGAATGTGCCCCTGGGGGTCATGTAAGGGATGGCGCCCAGATAAACATCCTGAACCGTGGTGTCGAAATCTTCATGTTCGGGGTCCGTGCAGTACAGTTTCAGTTTGGCCTTCAACGGTACGCTGTAACTCAGACCTCTGTCAAGGCATTCCTCAATCGAATAACGGGGAGGATCGACAAAGTAGTCGATGAACTCCAGCACGAAATTGTTCCGTGTGTCGGTTATTGGAAATATCTCCTGGAATACTTTGAACAACCCTTCGTTACGACGGTTTTCTGCGGTGGTGTCCAGCTGGAAGAAGTCGTGGAAACTCTTGAGCTGTACCTCGAGAAAATCGGGGTAGTCCAGATGAACCTTAGAAGTTGCGAATGTAATTCGCTGACTTTTAACGTTTTGAGACATTTAATAAAAAATTATGAAATATAGGATTATAAGACGACAAAAAGGTTTAGAGCCTTGGTGGCTCTAAACCTGAGATTTTTAATCCCTGTATAAGGTAAGTTGAAATTATTTAATCTCAACTTCTGCACCTGCAGCTTCGAGGGTTTCCTTGATCTGCTCAGCCTCTGCCTTGGAAACTTTCTCCTTGATGGGCTTGGGAGCGCCGTCAACCAGATCCTTGGCACCCTTAAGGTCGAGACCGGTGATGTTCTTGACTTCCTTGATCACACCAAGCTTAGCCTGGCCTGCGGAGGTGAGGATTACGTCGAACTCAGTCTGCTCTGCGGGAGCTGCCTCTGCAGCTGCTGCGGGGCCGGCTACTGCTACAGCTGCTGCTGCAGGCTCGATGCCGTATTCTTCTTTGAGTACCTGTGCAAGTTCCTGCACTTCCTTAACAGTAAGGTTAACCAACTGTTCTGCAAATTGTTTGATATCTGCCATGATTGTTTATAGTTTTAATTTGTTTTGTTTGCTTGATAATTAATTCTTCTTTTCTTCGAGAGTCTTTACCAGACCGGCAATACATCCGCCTGCATTTGCCTGAAGACCGCTGATAACGTTCTTGAGGGGAGACTGGAGTATTGTAACGATTTCGCCGATGAGTTCCTCACGGGACTTGATGTTGCACAGAGTTTCAAGATTCTGGGCGCCTACATAAGCGCATTCCTGAACGTATGCAGCCTTGAGTACCGGTTTGCCGAATTTCTCTGCCTGCTCCTTGATAAGTTTTGCGGGAGCGTTGGGAGTTTCGGTGAACATCAGTGCGGTGGAACCTTTGAGAGTAGAGCAGAGTGATTTCATCTCGTCACCGCCCTTCTCAAGAACCTTGGAAAGGAGGGTGTTCTTAACCACTACCAGCTGGATATCCTTGCCGAAGCAAGCGCGGCGCAGTGCGGAAGTCTGTTCTGCGTTGAGACCCTCTATATCGGTGATATAGAAGTTGGGCCTTTGCTCGATACGTGCCGCAATCTGATCAATTATTTGTGATTTAAGTTCTTTTCTCATAATCGTGATAATTAATTATTCTGCGGCGCCTACTGACTTGGGATCTACATCGATACCGGGGCTCATTGTAGTAGAGAGCGATATGCTTTTGATATAGGTGCCCTTGAGTGCTTGCGGTTTGAGTTTTACGATAGTGTTGATGAGCTCGACTGCGTTCTCGTTGATCTGCTCTGCAGTGAACGATACCTTGCCGATTGCGGAGTGGATAATACCGGTTTTGTCAACCCTGAAGTCGATCTTACCAGCCTTTACTTCCTTGACAGCCTTGCCGATTTCCATGGTAACGGTACCGGTCTTGGGGTTAGGCATAAGGCCGCGGGGTCCCAGGATACGGCCGATAGGGCCGACCTTACCCATCACGGAAGGAGTACAGATGATGACGTCAACATCTGTCCAGCCGCCTTTGATCTTTTCAATGTAATCATCCAAGCCAACGTAGTCTGCGCCGGCTTCCTTTGCCTCGTTCTCTTTGTCGGGAGTACAGAGTGCCAGTACGCGGGTAACTTTACCTGTTCCGTTGGGAAGAGTCACAACGCCACGAACCATCTGGTTCGCTTTACGAGGGTCCACGCCAAGACGTACGGCAAGCTCTACAGACGCGTCAAAACCTGCGTAGTTGATCTCTTTTACTACGCTGCAGGCCTCAACGAGCTTGTACTGCTTCTTGCTGTCATATTTAGCAAGAGCTTCTTGTTGTTTCTTAGTTAACTTACTCATTGCGTGTGAATTCTTTATTTAACATCAGCAGGAAATTCGCCCTCGACGTAGATACCCATGCTGCGAGCCGTACCTGCTACGAGCCTCATTGCAGAAGCCTCGGTAAAGCAGTTGAGGTCGGGCATTTTGTCGTTCGCGATCTTGCGAACCTGGTCCCATGTGAGAGTGGCTATTTTCTTTCTGTTAGGCTCGGCGCTGCCTTTCTGAACTTTGGCAGCCTCCTTGATCATAATGGCCATAGGAGGTTCCTTGACAATGAAAGAAAAAGATTTATCACTATAAACAGTGATGACAACGGGCAGTATTTTGCCTGCCTTGTCTTGTGTGCGGGCATTAAACTGCTTGCAGAAATCCATGATGTTGACACCCTTGGAGCCCAGAGCGGGACCTACGGGCGGCGACGGATTGGCCGCACCGGCCTTGATCTGCAGTTTGATAAACCCTGCAATTTCTTTTGCCATAATTGTTAAACTTTTGTTACTTGGGCAAAATTCAACTCAACTAAAGTCTTGCGCCCGAAAATCTTGACCGTGACAGCAAGCTTGCGCTTGTCGTCCATAATTTTCTCGACAGTGCCTTCGAAACCGTTGAACGGGCCATCGGTAATCTTGATGGGCTCGCCTACGGCAAATGGAGTAACAGTCTCCTCGTCCTGATCGGCCATGGTGTCGATAGCGCCCAGGATACGGGCGATCTCGGACTGGCGCAAAGGGACGGGAACCCGCTTGATGGTCTTCACCATCTTGACCTTGCCGTCGACGCGCTTTTCCTCAACGGTTTCTACGTTTTCGGAAAGGAAGCCCGCTACGAAGGTAAGGTTCTTGATGATGTGTTCGATCTCGCCGGTGAGGTCAGCCTCTACATAAACATATCCCGGGAAGAGAACCCTCTCGGCACTGACACGCTTACCATTCTTGATCTGGTAATACTTCTCAGTGGGAATCAGAACCTGGGAAACACGGTCTTGAAGACCGTTGTTCTCAATTTCCTTTTCGATATATTCTTTGGCTTTTTTCTCTTTACCGCCTGCGGTACGGACTACATACCATTTTTTGGCAACGTCGCTCATAATTATAATTGGTAGATTCCAGTCATAATAGTCCTGAACACGAAGTCCATAAGCCACACGACGACGGCACAGAGCAGAGAAGCCACCATAACGAGAATGGCAGAGCTCTGAAGCTTGCTCCAGGTCGGCCAAGTAACCTTGGTGGTGAGTTCTTTGTAAGACTCCTTAATGTAAGTACCTATTTTGCTCATTGTTATTCTATTGCCGGCTGCAAGATTGGAAGCGGTCCTTGCGGCCGATTAATAACACATTGGATTCGTAACCATCCAATATTTTGCAGGGGAAGCAGGATTCGAACCCACATCGACGGTTTTGGAGACCGCTGAACTACCCTTGTTCTATTCCCCTAAATCACAAAGCCGGTTGGCCCTCTGGGTTAACCGGACTTTGTGGTTAGCGTTGATTAGTCTTCAACTGCGATTACCTGGCCAGCGCCTACGGTACGGCCACCTTCGCGGATAGCGAAACGGAGACCTACGTTGAGTGCAACGGGGTAGATCAGGTCAACCTTGATCTCTACGTTGTCACCAGGCATAACCATCTCGGTGCCCTCGGGGAGAGTGATCTCACCGGTGATGTCAAGAGTACGGATGAAGAACTGAGGACGATACTTGTTGTGGAACGGAGTGTGACGACCACCTTCGTCTTTCTTCAGTACGTAAATCTGACCCTTGAACTGGTGGTGAGGGGTGATGGTGTTGGGGTGAGCGATAACCTGACCGCGCTTAACCTCTTTCTTGTCGATACCACGGAGGAGGAGACCTACGTTGTCACCTGCTTCGCCCTGATCGAGGAGCTTGCGGAACATCTCGACACCTGTTACGACAGACTTCTTGGGCTCGTCACCGAGACCGATGATCTGGATTTCGTCGCCAACCTTAACGACACCCTGCTCGATACGACCGGTAGCAACAGTACCACGACCGGTGATGGAGAAGATGTCCTCGATAGGCATCAGGAACGGCTTGTCGGTAAGACGAGGAGGAAGCTCGATATAAGTGTCAACTGCATCCATAAGCTCGAGAACCTGCTTCTCGCACTCGGGGTCACCGTTGAGTGCACCAAGAGCGGAACCGCGGATAACGGGAGCGTTGTCGCCGTCGAAGTTGTAGAAGGAAAGAAGTTCGCGAACCTCCATCTCTACGAGCTCAACCATCTCGGGATCGTCAACGATATCGACCTTGTTCAGGAAGACAACGATGCGGGGAACGTTCACCTGGCGTGCCAGAAGGACGTGCTCACGAGTCTGGGGCATAGGACCGTCGGTGGCTGCTACAACGAGGATGGCACCATCCATCTGAGCTGCACCTGTTACCATGTTCTTCACATAGTCGGCGTGGCCGGGGCAGTCAACGTGTGCGTAGTGACGGGTAGCGGTTTCGTACTCGATGTGAGCGGTGTTGATAGTGATACCACGCTCTTTCTCCTCGGGAGCGTTGTCGATGGAGTCGAAAGAACGGATTTCAGACAGACCCTGCTTTGCCAGTACCTGGGTGATGGCAGCGGTCAGAGTGGTTTTACCATGGTCAACGTGGCCGATGGTACCGATGTTAACGTGAGGTTTAGTCCTCTGGAAAGTTTCTTTTGCCATAATTGATATTTTACGTTTTTAATTGTCGTTGAGCTGGCGGTGAGAATTGAACTCACGACCTCATCCTTACCAAGGATGCGCTCTACCCCTGAGCTACGCCAGCAATCTGTTAAAAAACTGGAGCGGAAGACGAGGTTCGAACCCGCGACCCTCAGCTTGGAAGGCTGATGCTCTACCAACTGAGCTACTTCCGCCTTTGACTCATAAAATAAGCGAAAATGCTGCTTCAAGCTGTTTTTCCTACAACATTTCCGCCTTTATGAATCTTGTGGGAAGAGATGGATTCGAACCACCGTAGGCGTAAGCCAGCAGATTTACAGTCTGCCCCATTTGACCGCTCTGGTATCTTCCCAATAATATAGAGCCGATAGACGGATTCGAACCCCCGACCTGCTGTTTACAAAACAGCTGCTCTACCGACTGAGCTATATCGGCCAAAAGCTTTTTTTCTTTTGGGACTGCAAAGATATACGGATTTTTCTAAACGCCAAAATTTTCCGTAACTTTTTGAAGGATATCTTCCCAGCCCATTTTGCACTCTGAATATTGCTCTTTGACGCTGGCCTGCTCGATGAATTTGTCGGGAACTCCCACCGGAATAACCCGCACTCCCGGAGCATTGGCGGCCGCGTATTCGCAAACAGCGCCGTAGAGCCCGCCGATGGTGCTGCCGTCCTCTGCCGTGATAATGGTGGAAGCGGCTTTGCAGGCGTGCTCAAGAGCCTCCGTATCGATGGGCTTGAGGAAGCGCATGTCGTAGTGCAGAATCTCGGCGCCCAGCCTCTTGCGGGCCTCTTCTACCGCCTTGGCGCACTTGCCGGTGATGGGACCTATAGATAATATGGCGACCTTGGAACCGTCATTTTTAAGGACAGCCTTTCCAAGGGGAATGCTTTCGAACGGAAGGCCGCGCCAGGGGGTGCCTTCGCCGCAGCCGCGCGGATATCTTATGATAGTGGCGGGATAGGCGCTGCCGGCGGCGCTGTAGAGCATGTTGCGGAGTTCGGCCTCGTTGGCGGGGGAGGCGATTGCCAGGTTGGGAATGCTGCGGAATGCGGCCATGTCAAACACACCCTGGTGGGTGGCGCCATCCTCTCCGACAAGACCTGCGCGGTCCAGGCAGAAGACGACCTTCAGATTCTGTAGGGCGACATCGTGCACCACGTTGTCGTAGGCGCGCTGCATGAAGGTAGAGTAGATGTTGCAGAAGGGGAGCATGCCGCCGGCGGCCAGTCCGGCCGAAAACGTCACAGCATGTCCTTCAGCGATACCTACGTCAAAGACGCGGTCGGGATATTTCTCCTGCATTATGTTCAGGCTGCTGCCGCGCAGCATGGCGGGGGTGATGCTCACTATGCGGCTGTCGGCTGCGGCGAGTTCCGTAACCGTCTCTCCGAATACGGTCTGATAACGGTCTGGCCCCGATCCGCTATGGATGGGTTCTCCCGTTTCGGGATCGAAGGCACCGGGCGCATGCCATACGGTTGGATTCTCCTCTGCAGGCTTGTAGCCCTTGCCCTTTGTGGTGACCAGATGAAGGATCTTTGGGCCGTCTATCCTCTTGAGCCGTCTGAGCACCTTGATGACCTGTTCCAGGTCGTTGCCGTCCACCGGGCCGAAATACCTGAAGCCCAGTGAATCGAACATGGAGACCGTCTGGCTGTTGTGCAGCAGGAACTTCTTGGTGCTGCGGGTCAGTGCCTGGATGAAGGCACGGAAACGCCCTTCGCCCAGTTTGTGCCAGATGCTCTCCTTGATGCGGTTGTAGTTGGCGCCGGAGGTGATGCGCAGCAGATGACGGTGCAGCGCGCCGGCCGGAACGTCTATCGATATGCGGTTGTCGTTCAGGATGACCAGCAGGTTGCTCTTGCGGATGCCGGCGTTGTTCAAGCCTTCGAAAGCCAGGCCGCCCGACATTGCGCCGTCGCCTATCACGGCCACGTGGCATGCGTCTATGCCTTGCAGTTCGTCGGCCACCGCCAGACCCAGCGCCGCAGAAATGGAGGTGGAGGCGTGCCCTGCGCCGAAACTGTCGTATTCGCTCTCCGACATTTTGGTGAAGCCGCTCAGGCCGCCCTTTTCACGGTTATGCAGGAACGCTTCGCGCCGGCCGGTGATAATCTTGTGTGCGTAGGCCTGGTGCCCCACGTCCCACACGATCTTGTCCTTGGGCATATCCATCACCTTGTGCAGGGCGACGGCAATTTCCACCGCCCCCAGGCTGGAGCCGATGTGTCCCGGATTGTGAGCGCAGCACTCGATAATATAGTCCCTTATCTCCCGGCAGAGCAGTTCCAGATGCTCCTTGTCCAGGGATTTGAGATCTTCCGGAGAATTTATCTTATCAAGAATCTGGTACAATTACTGGGGACGATAAGATGATGAGTATTCTTCTTCCCTGACTATTGTCTGCTCGCGGTCGGGACCTACGGAGATAATCTTCACGGGGAGCTGGAGCTCTTCTTCTATAAACTTGATGAACACCCTGAACTCGTAGGGGAAGTCGCTCTCGCTGCGGACGCCCGACAGCGGCTTGTGCCACCCTTTGAATTCCTTGTAAACGGGCTTTATGTCGGCCTGTGTGTCGAACGGGAAAATCTTGCACGGCTCTCCGTCCACGATGTAGCTGGTGGCGACCTTGATGGTGTCAAAATCGTCCATCACGTCGGCCTTCATCATAATCAGGTCGGTGACGCCGTTCAGCATAATGGCATATTTGAGGGCAACCAGGTCCAGCCAGCCGCAGCGGCGGGGACGGCCCGTCACGGCGCCGTATTCGAAGCCGTTGTTGCGCAGCTTCTCGCCGGTTTCGTCAAAGAGTTCGGTGGGGAAGGGGCCGCTGCCCACGCGGGTGCAGTAGGCCTTGAATATGCCGTATACCTTGCCCACGTTGCGGGGGGCAATGCCCAGGCCTACGCATGCACCGGGGCAGATGGTGTTGGAAGAGGTGACAAAGGGGTAGGAACCGAAATCGATGTCCAGCATGCTGCCCTGCGCCCCTTCTGCCAGAATCTTCTTGTTGTTTTCCAGGCACTCGTTGGCAAAGTATTCGCCGTCTATCAGCCTGAAGCTCTTGAGATAATCTATTGCCTCCAGCCACTCGGCCTCGTGTTCTTCCGCGTCATATTGGAAATCGAACTGGCGCAGATATTCAATGTGCTTTGCCTTGAGCGCTGCGAAACGCTCCTTGAAATTGGCGGCCAGGATGTCGCCCACGCGCAGACCTGCGCGGCTGACCTTGTCGGTGTAGGTGGGGCCTATTCCCTTGAGGGTGGAACCTATTTTGGATTTGCCCTTGGAGGCTTCCTGTGCGGCATCGATAATCTTATGGGTGGGGAGTATCAGATGTACCTTCTTGGAGATGTACAGGCGCTCTTTCAAGGGGACGCCGGCGGCTTCGATATTCTCGCACTCCTGCTTGAAGGTAACGGGATCCAGCACCACGCCGCTGCCCACTATGTTGATGGTCCCCTTGCGGAAAACGCCGCTGGGAACGCTGCGCAGCACATATTTCTTCCCGTCAAAATGGATGGAATGACCGGCGTTGGGCCCTCCCTGGAAACGTGCTATTATCTGGTAGGTTTCTGCCAGAACATCCACTATCTTACCTTTTCCCTCGTCGCCCCATTGCAGGCCAAGAACAACATCTAATTTCATAAATCTCTGAATTGTTTTACGCGAACTGCGAAGTTACTGCTAATAGTTGACAAAAGAAAATTTTCCCCACTACTTGTATATATCCTTTGGATTGAATGGCCATGGTTTGGCGATGTCCATGTCGGGGTCGGTGACCTTGATGTCCACCTGCCAGTTCTTTTTCTGGAAGACATACTGCTCTATGAAACCCACAACCTGCGGGAAGCAGGTGTTCATGAAGGCGGCCACTTCGTGGTAACGGTTGTCGAACCGGATGCACATATATGGGTAGTCGAATTTCTCGAACCGGTCAACCAGGGAATTGGCGCCAAAGAAGCCCATCTTGCCCAGCTGTATTTTGTTGTATGTGACCAGTTCGTCTGATGTGCCGTGAAAGAAGAGGGTGGGGGCGGGGTCCTGCACCTTCCACTTGGGTTTGCCATGATGGGAGAAGATGGCCCCCGAGAAAGCCACGACTCCGGCAAACCGGAACCCCTCCGGCATGGCGGCGGCCATGTCGGTGCGGTTGCCCAGCTCATAATCGGCCTGCAGGGATGTAATGGCGCCGGCGCTGCTGCCGATCAGGATAATCTGCGAGGGGTCTATGCACAGTTCGTCGGAGTATTTGATAAGATACGCTACGGCAGAGAAGAGGTCTTCCGTAGACATCTTAATTGCATTGTCCAGGTTTTTGGCCATCTGTAGCAATCCCTTGATCTTGACCCCTTTCAGCCCCAGGCGGTAATCTGTTGCGACAGCTACAAACCCGGCATCGGCCAGACTGCGGCAGAATCTGATATGGGATTTTGCCCGCTGGTTGTTGTCAATAAATCCGCCGCCATATACAAATACCACGCAGGGATGCTTCTCCTTGTCGTCGTTGGGGAAATATACATCCATGGATAGTTCGCAGGTGTCGCGCGATGCGAACGCCACCTCCATGTCCCATTTTTGGACGGCGGTCGAATCTTGATTGGAATCGGCCGGCCCGCCCGGAGCCGGACTGCCGCCGGTATCCTGCGCCCATAATGAAAGGGCGGTAAACAGCATAATCAGTGTCAGGAATAATCTTTTCATAACTCTTCAAAAGGTTTGACGGGCTCGACTCCGATGCCCGGTTTATCATTCAGTGTTATTTTTCCATCGGTCAGCTTCATACCGCTGAAGCAGTCGTTTGCCAGCAGAATATTGCCGTCCAGGTCGGCCCAGCGGGCTACAGGACTCAGCTGCGCGGCGGCAGAAACCGCCACCGACGTTTCTGTCATACAGCCCAGCATTACCTCCATTCCCAGGCCGCGGGCCATATCGGCCATCTTGTGCGCCTCGCGCATACCGGTACACTTCATCAGCTTGATGTTGATGCCGTCGTAGGCCCCTTTCAGACGGGGAATGTCGGCCAGGCGCTGGCAGGCTTCGTCGGCTATGATCGGCAGCGGGCAGCGCTCTGTGATCCAGGCGGCGGAATCCAGGTCCTCCTTGGCCATCGGCTGCTCTATGAAGCTGACGTTGCGCTCCGAAAGCCAGTTGATCATTTCCAGTGCCTCCTCTTTCGTTTTCCATCCCTGGTTGGCGTCCACGCAAATTACGGTGTCAAGTTTGGCGCGAATGAGGTTTATCATCCGTTTGTCCTTCGCTTCGCCCATTCCGAGTTTGACCTTGACCACCTTGGTCCAGGAGGCCTCGTCTATCTTTTCATTTACTACATCGTCGCTGTCGTCATAGCCGATTGTATATGAGGTGCAGGGTGTCAGGGCGGCGTCGTAGCCCCATATCTGCCACCACGGCCGGCCCAGAATCTTGCCGACCAAATCGTGCAGGGCGATATCCACCGCCGCCTTGGCCGCGGTGTTCCGTTCTGCAAGGGCATCGACTTCTGTGAGAATTGCCTCCATAAGGAACGGATCTTTGAAGCGAGGCAGAACCTCTGCCGCAACCCGCGCCAGGAATGCGGTTACCGATTCCGTGCTTTCTCCCAGATACTGCGGCATGGAGGCCTCGCCGTAACCGACATAGTCACGCCAACGGAGGCGGACCAGCACCAGCGGCGTCTCGGTGCGGGAATAGGTCGCAATTGTGAAGGTATATTTCAGTTTGCCGGTATACGGCTTCCAGTCCAGGATGAGGTCGTCCGAAAAGCTGCCGGATGTCGGCTTGCAACCTGGCAGCGCCGCCGAGGCGGCCAGAACAGCCGATGCTTTTATGAAATCGCGTCTTTGCATACTATACAAAGATAGCAATAATCTTAACAAAAGCTATTCGCAGCGCAGTGCTTCCACGACGTTGAGGGCGGCGGCGCGGCGGGCGGGAAGGGCGCAGGCGGCTATGCCGGTGGCAAGACAGATGGCCTGGGCTATCAGCAACCAGTCCCAGGGAATGGTGAAGCCGGTGTGCAGGACCGCCCCCAGAATGTTGCCGCAGACGATTCCCAGCAGCGTTCCCAAGAGGCAGCCGGCTTCGCAAATCAGCAACGCCTCGCATACGAACCCGGCGCGTATGTCACTACGGGTGGCACCTACAGCCCGCCGGATACCCACTTCGCGGGTACGCTCGGCCACACATATCAGCATGATGTTGGCCAGCGACACTGCCGCGCCGCACAGTGTCAACAGGCCTATTATAAGCGCAATACCCTTGAGGCTGCCGCTCAGCCGCTCTATTTCCCGGACGGCCGCGCTCCCTTCTATAATTTCGAAATCAGGCTTGTCACCGGCGTCAAGGTGGCGTATGCGCCGCATAAGGCGCTCTGCATCCTTAGCCGCGGCCCCGGCATCTGCAGCAGGCGGAACGGTGATGTCTATCGAATAGCTGTTCTGTTCCGATACCAGCGAACCGGACGCCGACCGCAGCGGCACAAACACGGTGTTGTCAGTAATAACGCCCAGTAGTGACGATTGCTCCTTGATGATGCCGGCTATCCGGAATGCCTTCCCGCCTACGTTGAGCAGGGAGCCGATGGCATCGCCGCCCTCCCGCGAAATGGCAGAAGCCACCTTTTTGCCGACCAGGCACTCGCCTCCGGCCGGCATCCTGCCGCTACCTACGACCAGGCCGTTGCAGCCGAGGTAGTCACCTTCAAACGCCAGCACGGTAGTCTGCGGGCCCAGGCTGCCGCCGGAAAAATTTACCCGCGTCAGCGGCGGGACATAGGTATAAACGGCGCTTTGCACGCCCTTGGATTCTTCGGCAAATTGCTTTGCCTGCTGATAATTGATGGGGCTCTCTTTGCGACCCTTCCCGCTGCCGCTGCCGTGCGCCGCCGTAATGCTGATGTGTTCCGACGAGGTGCCGAAAGCTCCTGCGAGCAGGCGCGAGAGGCAATTGATGGCGGTTTGCGACCCTACAAGACAGGTGATGCCCAGCGTGACTATTGTGACGGTCAGATACGAGCGCAATCTGTTACCCGAAATGTTGGCGGCCGCGGTGCGGATGGTGTCGGCCAAATAAGAGAATCTTCCCTGCAAGTCTTTCGCCTTCATATCTCTGCAATAATTTAGATGTCCGAAGATACATCTAAATCCGGACCGGTGCAAGAGGTATTCTCAAAAATTAGTCGAGAGAGTAGCGCAATTCGCCGTCTACGAAGGTGTTGTGAACGATGAAGTTCTCGTCGATCAGGGCCACGTCGGCGGTGAAGCCGGTCTCTATGCGGCCGATATTGCGATAGCCGAGGCTGTGGGCTGCATTCAGGGCGCCGGCACGGACAGCTTCGCTGAGCGGCAGGCCGGTGACTTCCACGATATTCTTCAGGGCGACGTTCATGCGGAGCACGCTGCCTGCCAGGGCGGCGTTTTCCTTGAGCCGCGCGGCACCGCCGGAGACGATGACGGGCAGGCCTCCAAGGTCATATTCGCCGTCGGGCATGCCTGCAGCGCGCATCGCGTCGGTAATAAGTATCATGTGGTCCACACCCTTTACTGCGAAAGCCAGCTTTATCATGTTGGGACTTGCGTGAAGCATGTCGCAGATCATTTCCGCAAACACGTTGGTATGCAGCAGACCGGCGCCCACCAGACCGATTTCGCGGTGGTGGAGGGGCGTCATCTGGTTGCAGAAGTGGGTAAGGTTGCGGAGGCCCTTGGCGTAGCAGCGATGGAATTCGGAGTACTTGGCCGCGCTATGGGCTGCACTGGGGACTATTCCCATTGCCAGCAGGTCGGTTACAAAGGCATCGCCGCCGGGGAGTTCCGGCGCGAAGGAAACCTTGTGGATGGGGTAGATGGAGTTGAGTTTCTCTACCAGTTTGATGTCGGGCATGCGCACGAATGCCGGATTCTGGGCACCGACCTCACTAGGGTTTATGAAGGGACCCTCGAGGTGGATGCCGGGCATCTTGACACCCTTGCCGTTGTATTGGGCTATCGAATCAAACGCGGTGGCCAGTGCCTCTTCGCTCTGGGTAAGGGTGGTGGGCAGCATCATGGTAACACCCTCCTTGAGCTTGTTTATGCCGATGGTGTTGACTCCTTCCACAAAGCCGTCGGTAAAGTCGCAGTTGTTGCGGCCGTGGCAATGGATGTCAATCAAGCCGGGGATGGCGGTGAGGCCATTGGCATTTATGGTAAGGTCGGCATCGGGCAGACTTTCGCCCGGAGTCAGGATGCTGTATATGATATTGTCCTTGAAGAGGAGACTTCCGTGCTTTACTTCAAAGCCGGGAGAGGCAATGTTGCAATCTCTGATGAGTGTGCGCATGGTTCTATCTTGATATGATTCACAAATTTACAAACAATTATATTCCGTTCTTATCGGTTTGTTAATAAATTTTAATTCCGTAAATTTGCACTTTAACACAAAAATAGCTTCAGACAAAGATGTACAAGGGAAAACAGAACCGCAGTGATGCGACAAAACCCTCAAAAAAACCTTCCGAAAGGTTTCGTTCCGACAAACCGGGACGTGGTGGCGACAAACCCCGCACAGGCAAGGCCTATGACAAGGCCGCCGGCCGCGGCAAATATTACACTCCCAAGAGCGTCCTCAAAGCCAAAGCCCTGCCAAAAACCGATTCCGAAGAGGTCCGCTTGAACAAATTCATCGCCAACTCCGGCATTTGCTCCCGCCGCGAGGCCGATACCTACATCCAGGCCGGCCTGGTCACCATCAACGGCAGCATCGTTACCGAACTTGGCACCAAGGTCAAGCAGGGCGATGACGTCCGCTTCAACGGCGAGCGCCTCAAGGGAGAACAGAAGGTCTATCTGGTGATGAACAAGCCCAAGAACTATGTGACCACCATGAGCGACCCGCACGCGGAGAACACCGTAATGGACCTGATCTCCAGGGAAAAGTGTCCGCAGCGGGTATTCCCGGTAGGCCGTCTGGACAAGGCCACTACGGGCGTGCTGCTCTTTACCAACGACGGCCCTCTGGCGGAGAAACTTATGCACCCCAGCTACGAGACCCGCAAGATTTACCAGGTGGATCTGGACAAGAACCTCAAGGGGAGCGACTTCAAGGCGATTCTGGACGGCGTCAAGCTGGAGGACGGCGAGATTCATGCAGACAAACTATCTTATGTCGAAGATGACAAGAGCAAAGTCGGAATAGAGATTCACAGCGGCCGCAACCGCATCGTCCGCCGCATTTTCGAGCATCTCGGATACAAGGTCCGCAAGCTCGACCGCGTCTATTTTGCCGGTCTTACAAAGAAGAACCTCAAGCGCGGCCAGTGGCGTTTCCTGACCAAGGAAGAGATCAATTTCCTTTTGATGGGAGGGGAAAGGTAGATGGCAGAGAGCACTCACAGATCGGGATTCGTGAACATCGTGGGCAACCCCAACGTGGGCAAGTCCACCCTTATGAACGCCCTGGTGGGCGAGCGGCTCTCCATTGTCACCTCCAAGGCGCAGACCACCCGCCACCGCATAATGGGCATCGTGAACGGTGACGACTACCAGATAGTCTATTGCGACACCCCCGGAATCCTGAAGCCAAAGTACGGTTTGCAGGAGAGCATGATGGATTTTGTGGACGGCGCCATCGGCGACGCCGACGTCATCCTTTATGTGACCGACACGGTGGAGAAGCCCGACAAGAACGGGGAATACATCTCCCGCCTGGCTGCTGTCAGCTGTCCGGTGGTGCTTGTAATCAACAAGATAGACAAAAGCGACCAGCAGCAGGTGACGCAGTTGGCGGCGTGGTGGAAAGAACGCCTGCCAAAGGCGGAGATCTTTGCCGCATCGGCCCTGGAAGGCTTCAATGTGGACAATATCTTCTCCCGGATCAAGGAACTGCTGCCCGTAAGTCCGCCGTGGTACGACAAGGATGTCTTTACCGACCGCAGCCTGCGCTTCTTCGCCTCCGAAATCATCCGCGAGAAGATTCTGGAGAACTACGACAAGGAGATTCCCTATTGCACGGAAGTGGTGATAGAGGAATTCAAGGAGAGCGAAGAGCGGTACGACATCCGCGCCGTGATAAACGTGATGCGCCCCTCGCAGAAGGGCATCATCATAGGCAAGGGTGGCGCCGCCCTCAAGAAGACGGCATCCGCTGCCCGCATTGACATGGAGCACTTCTTCCAGAAGAAGGTGTTCCTGAGCACATTTGTAAAGGTAGAAGAGAACTGGCGCGACGACCGCAGCATGCTTCGCCGGTTCGGTTATATACAGGACTAATATATGAGCGAAGAGATAGACGATATTTTGGAAGAACAGGCAGAGCCTGTGGAGGCACCGGAGGAGGTAACTGAGGAAGAAGGCGCCGCTGCAGAGACAGAGGCTGGCAAGGATACCAAGGCGTCCCGCAAGGAGCAGAAGTTCAGCCGCGTGATAAACGCCGGCGAGAACCGTTACAAGCTGCCCGGAATGTTCAAGGACTGGTTCCTGGACTACGCCTCGTACGTTATGCTGGAGCGTGCCGTACCTTATATAGAGGACGGTCTCAAGCCGGTGCAGCGCCGTATCCTCCACACTCTGAAGCTGAACGAGGATGGCAAGTACCACAAGGTGGCCGGTATCGTGGGCGACGCCATGAAGTTCCACCCCCACGGCGACGCATCTATCTACGACGCCCTGGTGGCCATCCAGCAGAAGGATTTGCTCATAGACGGACAGGGCAACTGGGGTAACATCCTCACCGGCGACAAGGCGGCCGCGCCCCGATACATCGAGGCCCGCCTGACAAAATTCGCCCAGGAGGTCGTCTACAACAAGGACATCACGGAATGGGTTTATTCCTACGACCGAAACAATTTGGAGCCCGTCTGCCTGCCGGTCCGCTTCCCGTTGCTGCTGGCACAGGGCACCATGGGCATCGGCGTCGGCCTCCGCGTGGAGATACTTCCCCATAATTTCAACGAACTCATAGACGCCTCCATCGCCGCCCTTCGCGGCAAGCAGGTCGACATTTATCCCGATTTCCCTACGGGCGGCATCGCCGACTGCTCCAAGTACAACGGCGGTCAGCGTGGCGGTCGCGTTCGCGTGCGCGCCACCATCACAAAGCGTGACAAGCGCACTTTGGTCATCGAGGACATCCCCTATGGAGAAACCACCCGCACTGTGATTGACTCGATAGTTGCGGCCAACGACCGCGGCAAAATCAAGATCAAGAAGGTGGATGATTACACCGCAGAGAAGGCCGAAATCGTGATTCAGCTGGCGCCGGACATCTCCCCCGACAAGACCATCGACGCGCTGTATGTCTGCACCAAATGCGCCGTGTCGCTCTCGCCCAACGCCGTGGTCATCAAGGACGGCCGTCCCGAATTCATGTCGGTGAATGAGATTCTCACCTACAGCGCCTTCCACACCCGTGATCTCTTTGAGCGTGACCTCAACAACCAGCTCCGGGATTTGGAAGAGGACTGGCACAGAATCTCCCTGGAGAAGATATTCTTCGAGCAGAAGATATACCGCGTGCTGGAAAACGACGCCAAGACCTGGGAAGACCAGGTGCAGGACGTCACCGACGCGATGAAGAAGTACGAGCATCTGGTAAAGCGCGAGATCACCTCGGACGACATTCTCAAGCTCGTGGAAAAGCCGGTTCGCAAGATCTCCAAGTTCGACATCAAGGCGGCCGATGAAAAACTGCTCTCCATAGAGAGCCGGATGGAGCAGATCCGCTACGACCTGGAGCATCTGATTGAATACACCATAGAATATTTCAAGGAGCTCAAGAAGAAATACGGCGCCGCATATCCCCGCCGCACCCGTCTGGAAGAGTTCGAGACCATCCAGGCACAGACGGTGGTAGTGGCCAATTCCAAGCTCTACTGCAGCCGCGAAGAGGGCTTCGTGGGGACCGATCCCAAGAAGATGGGCAACCCAGAATTCATGTGCGACTGCTCCGATATCGACGATATCATTGTCTTCCTCAAGAACGGCGACTATGTGGTCACCACCGTCAAGGACAAGGAATTCATCGGCAACGACATCATCCACGCCGGCGTGTTCAAGAAGGGCGATGACCGCACCATATACAACGTCATTTACCGCGACGGCAAGGGCGGTCCATACTTCGTTAAGCGCTTTGCCGTGACGGGCGTGACCCGCAACAAAGTCTACAACCTGACCCAGGGCAAGCCAGGCACCCGCATCGAATGGTTTACCGCCAACAGCAACGGCGAGGCCGAGAGCGTAAGGGTTTACTTCCGCAACCGCCCCGGCATCCGCAAACTTTCCGATGCCTACGATTTTGCCACCCTGGCCATCAAGGGGCGCTCCAGCCGCGGCAACCTGCTGACCCGAAACCCGATAATGCGTATCCAGCTCAAGAGCGCAGGCGTATCCACAATTGGCGGCAAGGAAATCTGGTTCGACGAGGACATCCAGCGGTTGAACGATGCCGGCCGGGGCATTTCGCTGGGCGAATTCCAGCAGGACGACAAGATTCTGGTGGTACTCAAGAATGGCTGGTATTACACCACTTCGTTCGATCTGAGCAACCGCTACCAGGGCGATATAATCCGCATAGAGAAACTCGATCCCGAAGCGGTCTATTCCGTGGTTTACTGGGACAAGGAAACCAAGCAGTACTATATCAAACGCTTCAGCTTTGAAGTCAGCGACAACAAGGAGCAGTGCTTCATCAGCGAAGCGCCCGGCTCCAAGTTCATCGACATCTGTCAAGACACTTATCCTCGCCTGGAACTCACATTCAAGGGCAAGGACGCCGCCCGCGAGCCGGAAGTCATTGACGTGGCCGACTTCATCGGCAAGAAGGGCTTCAAGGCCAAGGGCCGCAGGGCCAGCACCCGCGACGTCAAGAAGGCGATGTTCATAGAACCTTTCCCCGAGCCGGAACTTTCGGTGGATGCTGAGGCGGAAGACGATGCAATTGAACTCATAGACGATGATGACGACGCCGTTGAGGTAGCTGCTCCCGTAAACGAAGAGGAGGCAAGGCGCATTCTGGAAGAGAATTCCGCCGCTGCGGAAGATTCCGGCGACGACGATGCCGACGGCCCCATAGAACTCACCCTTTTCTAGAATGATAGTCGCCCTCACCGGTTTCATGATGTGCGGCAAGAGTTCCTACGGCCGCGCCGCGGCCGAATTGCTCGGCTGCGAATTCGTAGACCTGGACTTTGTGATAGAGGCGGGAGTTGCTCCGGGCGACATTATCCGTACAAAAGGAGAAGTTGTTTTCCGCGAAGAGGAGACGGAGGCTCTGCGCCGGGTGCTGGAACGCTCCGGAAGCTGCATCCTGGCCCTTGGCGGCGGTACCCCTCTGCGTGAGGAGAACCGTGCGCTGCTGCGTGAAAAATGCAGCGTAATCTGGCTCAAAGCCTCACTGGAAGAATCGGTCTTCAATCCCGAATGGGCCGACCTGACCGCCCAGCGCCCTCTGCTGGACGGCGGTGACAAGGCGCGCATAGAGGCACTCTGGACCTCACGCATCCCTGTCTACGAAGAAGTATCAGATTATATTATCGAGACTGACGGCAAAACGCCGGAAGAAATCCTGGACGAGATAGTTAGAATATGTCGTCGCGGTCTTTGATGTCCTTGATGCGGAGCTGGATGTTGGCCAGGCCGCGGTAGTAATTCTCTGCTATGGAGTAGCAGATGTCGATGGGGTTGCCGTCCTGGATGTGGGCAAAGTGGTCCGACTGGTTGAAGGCGATGGCCGACATTGCCGGGTATGAATTCTCCTCCTGAATCAACTCCAGTTTGAGGTGACCGTTGTCTGTGCCCACGCAGCGGCCGTTGCCGTTGTCGTAAACCCTCTCCGACCAGAATACCGGCGAAGGGTTGCCGGGACCGAAGGGCTGGAATTGCTTGAGAAGGCGGAAGAACTTGGGGGTTATCTGGTTGAATTCCAGATACGAATCCACATTTATGATGGGGGTCAGGATGTCGTCGTTTATTTTGCCTGCCACGTGCTCTTCGAAGCGGCGGGAGAACTCCTCAAAATTTTCCTGCTTCATGGTGAGGCCGGCGGCGTAGGTGTGTCCGCCAAAGTTCTCCAGCAGGTCGGAGCAGGACTCGATGGCCTCGTAGAGGTCGAATCCGGCCACCGAACGGGCGCTGCCGGCAATGAACCCTTCTGCCGATTTGGTGAGGACGATGGTTGGGCGATAGAACGCCTCTACCAGACGTGAGGCCACGATACCGACCACTCCCTTGTGCCAGGAAGGATTATAGACGATTGTGGACTTTTTATTGTCGAAATCGCTGTTGTTGCGCACCATATTGATGGCCTCGAAGGTGATTTCGCGGTCTATGCTCTTGCGCTCGTTGTTGTGGTTGTTGATTTCGTCACCGATCTTGCGGGCGCTCTCGTCATCTCCGGCAATCAGCAAATCCACGGCGGTGCGGCCCGATTCCATACGGCCGGCGGCGTTGATTCGCGGCCCTATCTTGAACACTATCTCGTCTATAGTGATCAGGTGTTTGTCCAGGCCGGCCAGTTTGATTATGCTCTGCAGGCCCTTGCGGGGATGGCTGTTGAGCTGTTTGAGGCCGAAATATGCCAGCACGCGGTTCTCTCCCGTGACTGATACCAGGTCGGAAGCGATGCTCACCACCAGCAGATCCAGAAGCTCGAGCACCTGCTCGCGGTGGATGCCGTGGGTCATTGCATAAGCCTGGGCCAGTTTGAAACCGACACCGCAGCCGGAAAGGTCGTCGAACGGGTAGGTATTGTCTTCCCGCTTGGGATCCAGGACAGCCACTGCACCGGGCAACTCCGCGTCGGGAAGGTGGTGGTCGCAGATGATGACATCGATGTCAAGGCCGGCGGCGTATTTGACCTTCTCCACCGCCTTGATGCCGCAGTCCAGCGTGATAATGAGGCTGCAGCCCTTCTTGTGGGCGTAGTCGATGCCTTTGTACGAGAGGCCGTAGCCCTCGTCGTAGCGGTCGGGGATGTAGTAGTTGAGAAGATACTCGTCGGTGACGGTCTTCAAAAAGATGTACATCAGCGCCACGGCGGTAGTGCCGTCCACATCGTAGTCACCGTAAATCAGGATTTTCTCCTTGCGCTTGGCGGCCAGCTCTATGCGGTCCACCGCCTTTTGCATGTCGACCATCAGAAAGGGGTCGTGAAGCATGCTTAAATCGGGGCGGAAGAACTCGCGGGCCTCGTCGTAGCTCTTGATGCCGCGCTGCACCAGAAGGTTGGACAGAACGGGGTCGATGCCCAGCTCCTGTGCAAGCTGACGCACCAGGACGGGGTTTCCCGCCTCTTTCACGATCCACTTTCTGTCAACTATCGGTGTCATAATTGAGCAAAGATACCCCTTTATTTTATTTTTTACAAAAATAAGTTACTTTTGCGGTTACTATGGAACAAACATCACTCAACGAACAGGAAGTACTTCGCAGAGAGTCTCTCGGCAAGCTCAGGGAGCTGGGCATTGAGCCTTATCCTGCAGCAGAATACCCGGTCAATGCCACTACAGAAGATATCAAGGCCGGATACGACGACGAAAAGCATAATTTCAGCGACGTCTGTATCGCCGGCCGCATCATGAGCCGCCGAATCATGGGCGCAGCATCGTTCATGGAGTTGCAGGACGAGACAGGTCGCATCCAGGTCTACGTCAAGCGTGACGAAATCTGCCCGGACGAGGATAAAACCCTCTACAACACCGTCTTCAAGAAGTTGTTGGACATCGGCGACATCATCGGCATCAAGGGCTATGCGTTCATTACCCAGACAGGGCAGCTGAGCGTCCACGCCAAGGAATTGACCGTTTTGTCCAAGTCGCTTCGCGTCCTCCCTATCGTTAAGGTAGATGCCGACGGCACCGTGCACGACGGTTTCACCGATCCCGAACTGCGCTACCGCCAGCGCTATGTCGACCTGATTGTGAATCCGCAGGTCCGCGAGGTGTTTGTCAAGAGGGCGAAGATAATATCCACGATGCGTGAATACTTCAACGAGGCGGGCTGCCTGGAGGTGGAGACCCCCATCCTGCAGAGCATCCCCGGCGGTGCCGCTGCGCGCCCGTTCATCACCCATCACAATACTCTGGATATTCCTCTGTATCTGCGTATTGCAAACGAGCTGTATCTGAAGCGCCTGATTGTTGGTGGCTTCAAGGGCGTGTACGAGTTTGCAAAGGATTTCCGCAACGAGGGCATGGACCGTACCCACAACCCGGAGTTCACCTGCATGGAGATTTACGTGGCCTACAAGGACTACAACTGGATGATGAAATTTGTGGAGACCATGCTGGAGAAGGTGGCTATGACAACCAACGGCTGCACCAAGTTCGACGTCTGGGGCAACGAAATCGAGTTCAAGGCTCCCTATCGCCGCCTGCCGATGCTGGAGGCCATCAAGGAGTATGCCGGCGTGGACATCTCCGGAATGAGCGAGGATGAGCTCCGCGCAACCTGCAACAAGCTCAACGTTCCCATAGATCCTTCTTTCGGCTACGGCAAACTGGTGGATGCAATCTTTGGCGAGTATTGCGAAAAGAACCTCATACAGCCCACATTCATAACCGATTATCCTGTTGAGATGTCGCCGCTGACCAAGCGTCACCGCAGCAATCCGCGCTTGACGGAGCGCTTCGAGCTCTTTGTCAACGGCAAGGAGCTGGCCAACGCCTACAGCGAGCTCAACGACCCGATAGACCAGTTCGAGCGCTTTGAAGACCAGGCTAAACTCAAGGCCAAGGGCGACGACGAGGCGATGTATATCGATATGGACTTTGTCCGCGCACTGGAATACGGCATGCCGCCGACTTCCGGTCTGGGAATGGGCATCGACCGTCTGACGATGTTCATGACCAATTCAACAACCATCCAGGACGTACTCTTCTTCCCGCAAATGAAGCCGGAGAAGAAGGCCGACAAACCCGCCCAGGAGGCGTAACCCGCTGCAATCTTGGAACGGATAGAATCGCTCCAAAATCAGCGTCTCAAGGACGTCGTCGCGCTGCAGGGCAAATCTTCCCTGCGCCGCGAGAGGGGTCTTTTCGTGGTGGAAGGGCGCCGCGAGACGGAGCGTGCCATCGCCGCCGGATTCGCCATCGAACAGCTGTTTTTCTGTGAGGATATCATCCCTCTGCCGGAAGTTCAACCGCTTATTGACACTGCTCTGCACGCATTTTCGCTCTCAAAGGCGGCATATTCCAAGATTGCCTACCGCGAAGGCACCGAGGGCGTCGTGGCTCTCTTCAAGACCCGTTCGCTTTCGCTCTCCGACCTTCCTGCCCGTCGCGATTCGCTGGTAATAGTGCTGGAGTCGGTAGAGAAGCCGGGTAATCTGGGCGCCATACTTCGCAGTGCCGATGCCAGCGGAGCAGACGCCGTGATAGTGTGCGACCCGCTCACCGACATCTACAATCCCAACGTGGTCCGTGCCAGCACCGGGGCGGTCTTCACTACGCCGGTGGTGGCCTGCCCTTCCGCCGAGGCGGCCGAGTGGCTGTCAAAGCATCAATTCAAAATCGTCACGGCGCAGCTACAAGACAGCAAAGTCTACTATGACGTCGATTTTACCGTGGCTACGGCGCTGGTTTTCGGCACCGAAAGCACCGGCCTCTCCGATTTCTGGAGGGAGCGCTCCGACGCCAAAATCATGATACCGATGATGGGGAAGATGGATTCCCTGAACGTGGCCACATCGGTGGCGATACTCAGTTACGAGGCGCTCCGCCAGAAACAGTCCAACAAATGAAACTCGGAATCATAGGCAATCCCGTTTCGCACAGCCAGAGCCCGCGGCTGTTTGCCGAGTTATGCCCCGGCCAGGGCACATACGACAAGATAGAGGAGCCGGACTTTGAGAAGGCATACGAGCGATTTTTGAACGATTATGATGCTGTTAACGTCACTATGCCGTTCAAGGAGCTGGCATATTACAAATGCCGTCCCGGCAGCGACGCCGTCCGCACTATCAAGGCGGTGAACATTCTTAAAAAAGAGGGCGACAGGGTGGTGGGGTATAATTCTGATTACCTGGGTGTTAAGAATATTCTTGACGATGCCGGCACGGTCTGTCGCAACCTTCTGGTGGTCGGCTGCGGAGGCGCTGCAAAGGCCGCCGCGGTGGCGGCTGTGGATGCCGGCTGCAAGGTTTCGATGACCAACCGCAGCTATGAGAAGTGTTATTCTTTTGTCCGTCACAGCAATCTCGATATCGATGTCATTGAACTGAAAGATGTCGATTTGGACAAGTTTGATTTTGTTATTTATGCCATCCCGGCGCCTGTCGCAGAGATCGGGGGCTGGAACTTTGCCGGAAAGACGGTTCTGGAGGCGAATTACGCAAATCCGTGCCTGCGCGAAAGAGTCGCTGCCGACGGCGGTAAATATATTGAGGGAATTGTCTGGTTGAGGGCCCAGGCCGTTACCGGATTTCAAATAATGTTGTTACCTTTGTAACATTGCGAACATTAATAAATAGTAGAGATATGGCATCATTGAACAAAGTAATGTTGATCGGAAACGTGGGGAGAGACCCCGAGGTAAGAGATTTTGAGGGTGGCGCGCGCAGGGCCAGCTTTACCCTTGCAACAACAGAGCAGTTCCGCGACCGCGAGCAGACCGAGTGGCACAATATCATAGCCTGGCGCCAGCTTGCAGAACTGTCTGAGAAATATATCCGCAAAGGATCCCAGATTTATGTAGAGGGACGCATCACCAGCCGTAGCTGGGACGGCAACGACGGCGTCAAGCATTACACTACCGAGATCGTGGCCAACACCATTCAGCTGCTCGGCCGCCGCTCGGACGGTCAGGGAGGCGATCCCGGCCCTCAACCGGAGCCTCGATACAGCCGCCCCGCAGCTCCCGCAGCTCCCGCAGCACCCGCGGCAGCTCCCGCTCCCGCACCTGCCGCACCGGCAGAGAGTCTCGACTCTACAGAAGTAGACGATTTACCATTCTAACCAATCTTAATATCTGTTTTACAAAGAAATGAGAAAGTTTTTTGTTTGTGCGGCGCTTCTTCTTGCATATGCATGCGGCGCTGCCGCCCAGGACTGGAGTGTATCTGCCGGAACAGAAGCTTCTACGCAGTATCTCTGGCGTGGCTTTGCTATTGCCCAGTCTCCTACAATCGTTCCCACCGTCACTCTCAATTATGAGAAGGATGATTTCAGTTTCGAGGCTGGATACTGCAGCATCACTGAGCTTCAGAGAGCTCACTATCTCGAGATGGACGTATGGGCTGCTGCTACATTCAAAGGCATCACGTTCATGGCATTGGAGCAGGGCTGCGGCAATAACCTCGGCCTTGGCGGATATGACGACAATTTTGAGTTGACACTCGCCTACGAGTTGCCTTTCGAGTTTTTGCCCGCTTCCATTTCCTGGAATACATTCGTGGCAGGCGATGACTTCAATCTGGATGGCAGCCGTGCTTTCTCTTCTTACATAGAATTGAACGTGCCTTACGAATACAATAACTTCTCTGTATGCGCAACCGCCGGAGCGGTACCCTTCAAATCAGAGATATTGTATGAGAACGAGGGCGGTTTCAACTTCATCAACCTGAGCCTCAGGACCGGCTATAAACTCACCGTTGGCGACAACTTTGAGATGCCGCTCTACGCCCAGTACACCTACAACCCGCTCTTCAAGGATCACTTCTTCCAGCTGGGTTGTTCCCTGACTTACACATTCGATCTCTAATAGAGACCCACAGGACAAAAAAATAGCCAGCAGAATTGCTGGCTATTTTTTGTGCCCAGGACAAGATTTGAACTTGCACGCCCTAAATCAGGCACTACCCCCTCAAAGTAGCGTGTCTACCAATTTCACCACCTGGGCAGGTGTTCCTTTGGGGAATGCAAAGGTATGCTATTTTTTTTATTAACCAAAGATTTTTCAAAGTTTTTCATTTTCGCGCCGGATGATGTATCTTTGAGGTTCGGACAAAAAATAAACCCATATACAATGATCAAGATTGACAAAAGCGGATGCAAGCCATTCGCAGACGAAAAGAAAATCAACGAATACATCGACAAGGCTTTCGCCGGCTTTGACACACTCGAAGGCGGCAAGGGCGACGGCAACGACTTTATCGGTTGGAACCATCTCCCGGGCAGCATTACCAAAGATGTTCTGGATGAATATAAAGCCGTTGTAAACCGTTGGGAGTCGATGGGTGTAGATACGGTGGTAGTAATCGGCATCGGCGGCAGCTACCTTGGCGCAAAGGCAGCCATTAGCGCGCTCGGCCACAATTTCACCGCCAAGCTGTCTAACAAGGGTATGCACATCCTCTTTGCCGGTAATAACCTCAGCGAAGATTATCTGGCAGAACTCACCGACGTAATCGAGGGCCATAACACGGCCTGCGTGGTTATATCCAAATCCGGAACCACCACAGAGCCTGCAGTAGCATTCCGCATTGTTAAACAGTATATAGAGCAGAAGTATGGCATGGCAGAATCCTCAAAGCGCATAGTGGCCATTACCGACCGTAACCGCGGCGCATTGAAGACACTTGCCACCGCTCAAGGCTACACTTCTTTCGTGATTGAAGACAACATCGGCGGCCGTTATTCTGTGCTGACTCCCGTAGGCCTCCTGGCCATCGCACTTGCCGGCTACGACATCGACGCCATGATCCAGGGCGCACAGGAAGCAGAAAAGGTATGCAGCGAACGTAGCGAAAACAATCCTTCTATCCAGTATGCCGCTCTTCGCAATATGCTTTACGACGCCGGTTACAAGACTGAAATCCTAGTTAATTACAATCCCCGTCTCCTCTATGTTTCTGAATGGTGGAAACAGCTCTATGGCGAGAGCGAGGGCAAGGATGGCAAGGGTATCTTCCCTGCAAGCGTCACCAACACCACCGACCTGCATTCGATGGGTCAGTATATTCAGGAAGGCGAGCGCACCCTGTTCGAGACCGTGCTGCATGTTGGCAGTTGTCGTCGTCAAATGCGCATCCCCTTTGACAAGGACAATCTTGACAACCTCAATTATTTGGCAGGAAGGCGTGTAGAGGAGTGCAACGAAGCCGCCATGAACGCCACTATCATGGCTCACATCGACGGTGGCGTACCCCAGATAAAGGTCGAAATTCCCAGCATAGACGAGTTCAATCTCGGCTGGCTGTTCTACTTCTTCGAGAAGGCGTGTGGCATCAGCGGCTATGTTTTGGGCGTGAACCCCTTCAACCAGCCCGGCGTGGAAGCCTACAAGAAGAATATGTTCGCCCTGCTTGGCAAGCCAGGTTTTGAAGATCTTGCAGCCGAACTCAAGAAGAGAATGTAAGATTGGAATAAACCATGAAACACAGTTTTAAAGAATGGTTTGCGGTGACCAGGTACTGGTCGTTCCCCGTTTCTACGATGCCCGTAATCGTTACCTTTGCCTGGCTCTTCAGCCGCGGCGAAATCCCGTGTGAATTCAAACCCTATCTGGTGCTGATACTCTCGCTGCTGGGAGTCATGCTGCTGCACGCTGCCGGCAACGTCATGAGTGATTATTTCGATTACAAGACCGGCGTGGACAATGAAAACGCTTTTGCCGTTCCCAATCTGGTGTTCAAGAAGTTCGAGCCCACGGAGTACCTACGGTTCAGCATCATCCTCTTTATTCTGGGTATCGCTGCCGGAATTGCCGTAACCCTGCTTAGCGGCACGGGCCTGCTGATAATAGGCGCCGTGGCGGTGCTGCTCACCATGCTCTATTCCTTCCTCAAATACCACGCGCTTGGCGATCTGGACATCTTTATCATTTTCGGTGTCCTGACAGTCCTGGGTGCCGCTTATGCACTGACCGGTACATTCCGTCCCGACGCTCTGATACTGGCAATTCCGGTTGGCATAATCACCGTATCGGTGCTGCACGCCAACAATACCTACGACACCAACAGCGACCGCGCTGCCGGCATCAAGACCTTCGGCATGCTGATAGGGCTGAAGGCATCGGCGATACTTTACTGCATCTATATGGTGATTCCGTTCGCCTGCATCATCGCCTATGTCATCGCCGGGCTTATGCGTCCAACGGCGCTGCTCTGCCTGCTGGCTGCGATTCCCGCCTTCAAGAATCTCAAGAAGGCAGCTACGTATAAGCAGAATGGCCTGGAGGCGATGGCCGGCCTGGACCAGGGCTCTGCCAAGCTCCAGATGGCCTTCTCGCTGCTTCTGTCAGTAGGTTTGATACTCGCCGGCCTGATATGGTAAAGCAGCGACGCAACCTATTGATTGCCATCCTGATCGCGGCGGTGCTGTGGTTCTGGATGTTCAGCCCATGGACCAAAGGCTGGCCTAACTTCTGGATAGTGATGGTGTGCGCCGCGGTAATCCTTACCACGCTGGCAATATGTTTCACCCCGAGCGAAGAGCGTAAATTCACCATAGAGAAGCCCTGGCTTCAACTGGTAGGCGGCATCGTCCTGGCCTTTGCCCTCTGGGGCATATTCTGGATAGGGGACAAGGCCTCGCAGTGGCTCTTTGATTTCGCCCGCCCGGAGGTCGACGCCGTGTATTCCATGAAGACAGGCCTGCCGGTGTGGATTATCGGCCTGCTGTTGCTCTTTTTAATTGGTCCGGCCGAGGAATATTTCTGGCGCGGCTATGTCCAGAAGAATCTGTGCAAGTTTTTCGGAGGCAAACGCGCGGCCGACTGTGCCTTTGTTGCCACCGCCATCATTTACGCACTGGTGCATATCTGGTCGTTCAACTTTATGCTGATAATGGCTGCGCTGGTTGCCGGCCTTGTATGGGGCCTTGTCTACCGCATCTGCCCAAAAGCCCTCCCGGCTCTGATAGTCAGCCACGCCCTCTGGGACCTGCTGGTATTTGTCCTGCTGCCCATTTAGGAGTTTTTTCTTACCTTTATAGGACTAAACAATACAACTATGTTAGAAGAAATCATACAACAGGACATCAAGGCGGCGATGCTGGCCAAGGACAGCGTGGCGCTGGCGTCGGTACGCGGCATCAAGGCTGCTATTCTGCTGGCAAAGACTGCCGAAGGCGGAAAGCCGGTAGACGACGCTGAAATCGTGAAAATCATCCAGAAACTGGTAAAGCAGCGTAAAGAGAGCGCCGAGATATACACCCAGCAGAACCGTCCCGAACTGGCGGAGAACGAACTGGCAGAGGCAGCCGTGATGGAACGCTATCTTCCCAAACAGCTCTCCGAAGCTGAGGTGGAGGAGAAGCTCAAGGAGATAATCGCGCATGTCGGGGCATCTTCCATGGCCGATATGGGCAAGGTGATGGGTACCGCCACCAAGGCTCTGGCAGGCCAGGCCGACGGCAAGGTAATCAGCGCGCTGGTTCGCAAATTACTCGCATAATCCACAACTATGAAAAGAATAATCCTTTTTGCGGCGGCGCTGCTGGCTGCGGCATCCGCTTTTGCACAGTCGTTTGACATTACTTTGGACTCCGGCGCCAAAATGCGCGTGGAGGCTTGCAGCAACGACATTTTCCGCGTCCGGATAACTGAGGGCAATGATTTTCCCGAATCGATAATGCTTCGCTATGGCATCTTCCGTAGCGAATGGGATGGCGCCCAGGCCACCATAGAGCAGGACGATACCAGGGCTGCCGTCAAGACCGCGGGTCATACTTTGACTGTTGACAAGGCCACCGGCGAAATTAAACTGACTGATGCCGATGGCGGCGAAATAATCAAGTCGATAACCTATTCCGACAGCAAGGATCCGTCGCTGGCATCTCTGGCCGACAAGTATAACGCCCAGTTCCGCTATCTGAACGAACATGTGAACATAATAGGCAGCGACCACTGGGAGCAGAATGTCGATGCCGGCGTGGATATCACCGACAAGTCCCGCACCAGCGCACTGAGGTTTGCGCTCGGCCCCGACACACGCATCTACGGCGGCGGCAGTGTCAGCCGCAAGCATCTTCAGCATCGCGGCGAAATACTCCGCATTTTCACCACATACGCCAATACAGAGAATGTCAATCCGTTTATGATGACAAGCGACGGCTGGGCGGTGCTGAACAACACCACCAACATCAGTTTCTTTGACTGCGGTGTGTCCGAGCCCGACAAGATGATTGCCTTGAGCACAGTCAAGGATGCCGATTTCTACTTGATGACAGGCGGCGACATGATGGAGCTGCTGCGCCGCTACCACGACATCGCCGGGAACAATTATCTTCTGCCGCGCTGGGCTTACGGCTGCTGCTTTGGCCCCCATCTGAATGCTGACGGCTATGTATTTATGAACGAGGCGGTCAAGTTTATGGAGCAGGGATATCCGATGGATATGATGTGGGTGGAGCCGCAGTGGATGGAGACCTACTATGACTGGACCGTGAATAAGAAATGGGATTATAAGAAGTTCCCCGGCCAGCCATACTGGTATTCCAATGAAACGGAAAACGGCGAACATGGCGGCAGCTTCATCTCCCGCATGCATGCGCTCGGCTACAAGATCTGCCTCTGGCTCAATATCGACACCGACCTGAGCGTGATGGAAGAGGACCGGCTTGCCCACGAGAACGGCGGCAAACTCTCCGGACAGATCAACTGGTTTGACCACCTCCGCAAGTTTATGAGCAACGGTGTGGACGGTTTCAAGCTGGATCCCGGACAGACGGTGGACCGCCACCCGAACCGCAAATATTACAACGGCCTCACCGACGCCGAGATGCACGAGGTCAACCAGGTTCTGCTTCCAAAGCAGTTCCTGGCAATGAACCGCGACTTCCGTCCGGCACGCTCGTTCCATCACTACTGCGGCGGTTTTGCAGGCACCCAGCATTATACGGCTGCCACTACTGGTGACAGCGGCGGTGGAGTTGCAGTCCTTTACGACCAGCTCAACCTGCAGATGAGCGGCTATAACAACACCAGCTGCGACGTGGGCGCCAGCACCGACGGCCTGCATATGGGCATCTTCCTTCCCTGGATGCAGATAAACAGCTGGTACAGCTTCAAGGAGCCGTGGTATCAGCCTCTGGAGGCCCAGACTGTATATCGCAACTATCTGCGTTTGCGCAACCAGATGGTGCCTTACACCTACAGTGGCGCCCTCAAGGGTTCCGTAGAGGGCGATCCGGTGATGATGCCGATGCCGATGGCTTTCCCCGATGACCGCAACTGCGACGACCTGGCTCATGAATATATGTATGGCGAAGGATTGCTGATAACCGTCTTTACAGATGAGGTTTATCTGCCGGAGGGCGTCTGGTATGACTTCTGGACCAACAAGAAGGTGACCAGCGCCGGCGAGAGCATCCCCGCCGAGTTTGACAAGAGCCAGTACGGCGGTCCCGTTTACGTGAAGGACGGCGCAATCATTCCCTTCCAGCACGTTGCCCGCCACGCATGCGAGCGTCCTCTGGACACTCTGGTGCTCAATATCTGGCCCGCCGACAAGGGCGAATACACCTTCTGGGAAGATGACGGTACGACCTACGAACATGAGAACGGCGCCATTGCCAAGACACGCTTCAGCTACGAGAAGAACCGCAGGAAACTGGTTTTGAACGTCGATGCAGTGGAGGGTCGGTTCGAAGGAATGCACGCCAGCCGTACCTACGATGTCAAGATGACGCTGGACCGCCAGCCGCGCCGCGTGAAGGTGGCCGGCAAGAGGGTGAAGGATGTCGTCTGGGACAAGGAGCGCAAAGTCGTTACCTTCTGCGCGGAGCATCCCGACACCGCTCAGAGCCTGGAAATCAAGATCAAACTGTAATTATTCGAAGACGACAGTCTTGTTCTTGTAGACCATCACCTTGCGGTCGATGTGCTTGCGTACCGCCCGCGAGAGCACAATCTTCTCCAGATCCTTGCCCTTGCCGATGATGGATTCCACCGAATCCTTGTGGGTGATGCGGGCTACATCCTGCTCAATGATAGGACCGGCGTCCAGTTCACTTGTAACATAGTGGCTGGTCGCCCCTATTATTTTTACGCCGCGGTCGAATGCCTGGTGATAGGGCTTTGCACCCACGAAAGCGGGGAGGAAGGAGTGGTGGATGTTGATTATCCGTTCCGGATATGCCTTGATCATCTCTTCGCTGATAACCTGCATGTAGCGGGCAAGCACTATGAATGTGACGCCGTTTTTCTTGAGCAGCTCCAGCTCCGCAGCTTCCTGCTGGGCTTTGTTCTCTTTGGTGATGGGGAAGACGTGGTAGGCGATGCCGAACTTCTCCGCTACCGGCCTCAAGTCTTCGTGATTACTGATAATCAGCGGAATGTCCACATTCCACTCATCGGCGCTCCAGCGGGCCAGCATGTCGTAGAGGCAGTGGGACATCTTGCTTACGAATATCGCCATGCGCGGCCGCTGCTCTGCAAAGTAGAGGCGGAACTGCATGTCATATTTCTGTCCGTAGAGGGTGCCGAAATATTCGCCGATGCGCTCCTTGGGAATCAAAAAGTTGGTAATGTCCCATTCCACGCGCATGAAAAAGGCGTTGTTGGCGTGGTCTACGTACTGGTCCAGATATATGATATTACCCTTGTTTACGGTAATGAAATTCGAGATTTCTGCAATGATGCCCGGCACGTCGGGGCAGTGGATAAGCAGTATGGCGGTATTTTTCATGTCGCAAAAGTATAAATTCTTGAATTTGAAGAAAAATAAATCTACTTTTGCCCTTATGAGAAAAATCAGAGTTTTCGCACCTGCCACCGTGGCCAATATGGGCTGCGGCTTCGATATAATGGGTATGACGCTGGACGCCGTCGGTGATGTTCTTTCGGTAGAAATCGGCGAAGGCGACAGTCTGACAATCATAAACAAGAGCAAGCAGCAACTGCCTGAGGATATTGAGCAGAACGTTATTACGCCCGCAGTGCGCGCCTTTCTTGCGGCATACGGATGCCCGATGGCCGTTACTGTTACCGTAGAGCACAAGATTGCCCCCGGCAGCGGCATCGGTAGTAGCGCGGCTTCTTCTTCCGCGGCGGTTTATGCCCTCAACGAGCTTCTGGACCATCCTTTTACAGATGAAAAGCTGGTCGAGTTTGCAATGGAGGGTGAAAAACTCATCAGCGGCGGCACTCCGCACGCCGACAACGTCGGCCCGTCTATCCTGGGCGGCGTGGTGCTGCTTCGCGGCTACGACCCCCTGGACGTGGTTCGCCTCCCTGTGCCCGGCCGTTTCTGCTGCGCCGTGGCTCATCCTGCAATCATGGTATCGACCCGCGAGGCCCGCGAAGTGCTGCCCAAGGACATTCCGTTGAGGCTGGCCGTGAAACAGTGGGGCAACGTGGCTGGTCTGGTGGCCGGCCTGGCAGAGGGTGATGTATCCCTGATAGGCCGTTCAATGAAGGACGTCGTGGTGGAGCCTTACCGCAAACACTTCATCCCCGGTTTTGATGAACTCCGAAAAAAGGTTCTGGAGGTCGGCGCTCTGGCCATGAACATCTCCGGTGCCGGTCCTTCCGTGTTCGCACTTTGCGAGAGCATGACCTTGGCCGACAAGGTGGGGGAGGTGATGAAAGCCCACTTCCTGCAGTATAACGTAGAATCCAATATCTACGTTTCCAAGATTTCCAACCGTGGCGCCCGCACTCTGGTCGACTACAATTTTGCAGACTGATGAAGTTTTACAGCACAAGGGATTCTTCACATAAGCTGTTTGCACTTGCCGACGCCGCTTTCCTGGGCCTGGCGCCCGACGGCGGCCTGTTTGTGCCTGAGCGCATTCCACAGGTCGATATGGAGCAGGTTCAGCGCCTTGCCGAGGTTTCTTATGCCGATATGGCGGGCTATCTGGCCGGCGTTGTATTCGATGATGTCCCTTCCGAAGTGATAGCCGATGTCGTTGCAAAGGCCTACAACTTCGATATCAATCTTCATTTCTTCGATATGAAGAAGGGGGCGCTGGAGCTTTTCCACGGCCCTACATTCGCCTTCAAGGACTTTGGCGCCCGTTTTATGGGTCAGATGACCGGTCGGCTCAACACCACCGACGGCCTCACCATTCTCACCGCGACCAGCGGCGATACCGGCAGCGCGGTGGCAGGCGGTTTCTACAACGTCCCGGGCGTTGATGTCGTCATACTTTATCCCGACGGCAAGGTGAGCCCGCTGCAGGAGGCGCAGATGACCACCCTGGGCGGCAACATCCACCCGCTGCGCGTCCGCGGCAATTTTGACGACTGCCAGCGGCTGGTGAAGGCAATGTTCAACGATACCGATCTGCGGTCGCGCAAGCGCATCACATCGGCCAATTCCATCAACCTTCTGCGCTGGATTCCTCAGAGTTTCTACTATTTCTACGCGCACTGCCTCTGGAGTGCCTTCACGGGCGGTTCCGCTGCCGACATAGTGGTGCCGAGCGGTAACTACGGCAACATCACCGCCGGTATGCTGGCGGCCAGGATGGGTATGCCGGTGAAGCGCTTCGTGGCGGCTTCCAACGCCAACGACGTGGTGCCGGAGTTTCTGATCACCGGCGATTACAAGCCGCGCGCTTCTGTCCGCACCGTGGCCAACGCGATGGATGTCGGCGCTCCCAGCAATTTCGAGCGTATGATGTGGCTATACGGCGATGTGGAGAATCTCCGCCGCCAGGTGGTCGGCTTCTCCGCAAGCGACGCCGAGATTCTGGATGCCATTCGCGAGATCGAGGACAAATACGGCTACATCAGCGACCCTCACAGCGCTGTCGGCTATCTAGCCGCAAAACACTATGACATCGAGGGTTACTGGCTCTCTACCGCCAGCCCCGCCAAGTTCGGCGAGGTCATCGAGAAGGCGGTTGGCCACTGGCCCGAAATCCCCGCCGCCCTTCGCGAACGCATGGAAAAAGAGCGCGTCTACACCATGATGGACGCCTCCGAATCCGACCTTAAAGATTATCTGCTCTCGCTATGAAACGATTCAAGAATATATCATTCCTTTTAGTCCTTCTCCTTGTATTATCTTGCAAGCCGATGGATAATCCGTCGAATCTTGAATCCGACGAGGTGGACTGGACAAAGGACTTTTATCACAAGTCTTTTGTGATGAAGTTCACGGCCAACTGGTGCGGATTGTGTCCGCGTATGGCAGAACCTGTGAAACTGGCGCAGGAACAGAACCCCGACAAGATTGTGTTGATGGATATTCACGGCACCAATGATCCCTTTGTGTTTGATGATTCATCCGTATTGATGAATCATTATGGGGTTGGCGGATATCCTACGGGCTTCTTTGATTTCCGTTACGAAGTGCAGAACGGCAGTAGTGAACAAGTCGCCAAGCAGCTTTCAGGCTATCTGACGCAGACAGAGCATGACCCTGCCGTTTCCGCTATTTCATACAAATCGTCTTTCTCTGGTAAAAAATTGGATATTCACCTCTTCTTGTATTTGCGAAAGGCTACGGACTATAAGGTGTCGGTGTTCCTGCTTGAAGACGGTCTTGTTGCCAAACAGTCCAATTATTTGGGAGAAAGCGATGACAACTATGTGCATAATGATGTTGCCAGAAAATCTGTCACTGCTCCTTTGGGAGATGCTTTCTCTACGGCAGAGGAGAACAGCATCAAGCGTTTCGATTACTCCGTTGAGGTGCCGTCGGAATACAAAAAAGAGAATTTGAAGATTCTGGTATTTGTGCAGCGTGATTTTGGCGGGAAATTCTATGTGGACAATTGTGCTGTCGGGAAAGCTGGTGAGAACCTTTCTCTCAAGTAAAACAAATGATTATGAGCGGAAAATCTTCGGCAAAAATGTCCCGCAAGGACTTCTTGAAAGTCTCTTCCCTGGGTTTGGGAGGGCTGATGCTTGGTCTTAACTCTACCGGTGCGGCTGCTGCAGAGGCGGCGGCTTTGCCAAAGGAGGACAAGCGTAACCTTTACGAGAGCTGGCACAGCCCGTGGCAGCCGGAGATACCCCGCCGCCTGAGCGACCGTACGCACGAACTGGCCTGGTTGGGCCTTTCGGGCGAAATTGGCAAGACTATGGGCCGTGTGGACTGGTCTTGCGAGCTGGATCCGAGCCTGACTCCGCAACAACGGTTTGCCGCTGCGGCCATGAGCGTGGCCAAGAATGTCCCGCTCCGCATCCTTCCGGGAGAACTGATTGTCGGTTCCGCTACATTGATAGAGGGGGCAGAGTCCAAGGTTCCGGTCCTTGACGAGTGGGGCGTAAACCACACAACCTTTCAGTTCAACCGCATCCTCAAGATCGGCTATGACGGCATTCGCAAGGAGATTCACGAGCGGCTCTCAGGAGATACGCTGGACGAGAGAGGCCGCGACCTCAATGAAGCGGCTCTGATAACACTGGAAGCCGCAGATATCTGGCAGAAGCGCAACATACAGTTGCTGAAGCAGATGAAAAACGATGCTGTCAGCAAGGAAGATAAGAAGTTCTATCAGGATATAATCGACACTCTGGAGCAGGTTCCCGACCGCGCCCCGCGCTCTTTCCGCGAGGCGGTGCAATCGCTCTGGAGTATGTACTGCTTCAACCGCCTGATGGGCAACTGGTCTGGCGTCGGCCGTATAGACCAGATGCTTGGCCCTTATTTGAAAGAGGACCTGCGAAAGGGCATTCTGACGATAGACGAAGCCCGCGAAATCCTGGCCCATTTTTGGATCAAGGGCACCGAATGGATTGGTTATCATATCTCCAGCGGCGATGCACAATTCTACCAGAATATCATCCTGGGTGGCATTGACAAGGACGGCCGCGAGGTGACCAACGAGGTGACATACCTTGTACTTGACATCGTGGAGGAGTTGCATATCAGCGACTGGCCGGTGGCGGTGCGTTTGGGCGACAAAACCCCGGAGAAGCTGTTCCGCCGTGTAGCTGAGGTTCAGCGCTTTGGCGGCGGCATCGTCTCTGTCTATAGTGAAAACGTGGTGATAGACGCGTTGGTCAAATTCGGCTATCCGCTGGATGAGGCTCGCGAATTCACCAACGACGGCTGCTGGGAGGCCATTATTCCCGGTAAGACCTTCTTTACCTATCATCCCACCGACATGGTCGAGGTTCTGGGCCGCACGCTGCATCTTTACGACGACCAGGATCCCAAGGTGGATTATCCAGATTTCGAGTCGCTTTACGCCGCTTTCCGGGCGAATCTGCATAAAGACATCGACGGTTTGCAGGAGTGGTTCGACCGCGATTTGAGCGCTCCCGACTGGCTCCCCAACACTATGGCTTCCATCTTTGCCGAAGGGTGCCTGGAGAAGGGCCGCAACTACTGGAACCGCGGTCCAAAATATACGATGCAGGGCATCCACTACGGCGGAGTGTCCGACACCGCCAACAGCCTGCTGGTGCTCAAGAAGTTGGTTTACGAGGACAAGTTCCTCGCTCTCGACGAGTTCCTGGAGATATTGCGCAATAACTGGGAGGGTTCAGAAGGGCTGCGCCGCACCATCCAGAACCGCTTCGAGTTCTATGGCAACGACAGTGCCGAGGCCGATGCTATGATGTGCCGCGTATTTGACGACTACACCGCCATTGTCGACGAGGTCAAGGAGCGCGACGGCGTAAAACGGCCGTGCGGCATATCGACATTCGGCCGCGAGGTCGACTGGCGTCTGCAGCGCCGCGCCACTCCCGAGGGAAGCCGCATAGGCGACATACTCGCCACCAACTGCTCTCCGACGCCCGGCAGCGACCGCAAGGGGCCGACATTGGCGCTGAATTCATACTGCAAGCTGGATTTCACCAACTCGCCCAGCGGAGCCACTCTGGAACTGAAGATTCTGCCTTCGTCGGTCAAGGGCGAGAACGGCATCAAGGCGCTCGTCGGCCTGATGAAGACCTTCCGCGAGAAGCGCGGCTTCTATATGCACGTGGATGTGGTGGATACAGCCACCTTGATAGATGCACAGCGCCACCCGGAGAAGTATCCCAACCTGCCGGTGCGCGTCTCAGGCTGGTCAGCCCGCTTCACCACCCTTTGCAAGGAGTGGCAGGATATGATTATCCAGCGTACCCAGCAGATCTGCTAGTCCATAGCACCTTGCAACGGTATGTTGCGTGGCAGTTACACCGTTGATTGTCAGTCTTTTGTATACTTTCCCTTGTGTAAAAATGCGCAAGGGAACATGTGGAACTGATTAATAATCAAGCACTTTGGTGTCACGGATTTATGCCAACTTTATTATTGAGGAGAAATGTAAAACTTCTTCACGGGTAGGTTCCTGGAAGTGAAGCTCCTGCAGCCCCAACTTCTCCCGTTTGGCATTACCCAGAAGATGGTATGGAATGACTTCGGCTTTGAACTGAGGATATGATGCAAGCAGGGCCGCTGTGGCTTCTGCTATACCTTCGCGGTTGTGAAATACCGGTACGTAGAGCACTCTGAAGTGTATGTTGGCGCCTGTTTCTGCAACCGCTGCCAGGTTTGCCAGCATCCTGTCCAGTTCGCCGCCGGTGAGTTCGTGATAGAGCCCGGCGTCCATCATCTTGATATCCCATAGCCACAAGTCGGTAAACGGTGCCGTCGCCAGAAAGTCCTCTGTCCGGCCGTCGCCGGAAGTCTCGATTGCGGTGTGCAGTCCGGCAGCCTTCGCCGCTTTAAGCAGCTCCAGCGAGAACGCCGGCTGTGCCATCGGCTCTCCTCCGGACAGGGTCATTCCGCCGCCAGAATGTCGATAGTAAGCCTCGTCCTGAAGCACCTCGGCCATCACTTCTTCTACGTCATATCTCTTGCCGGCAATCTCAAGGCAGCCGGAGGGGCAGACATCGGCGCAGGCGGTGCAGGAGCTGCATGCAGCGCGTGATTCGGACAAAGCCAGTGTAGACTTGGCATCGCCGGCCGGGCATACGCCGTCGCAGGCGCCGCAGCCTATGCAGAGGGTGGGATTGAGCAGAATCTCCGGCCGGAATGACTGCGATTCTGGGTTGTGGCACCACGGGCAGTGCAGGGTGCAGCCCTTCAGGAATACGGTGGTCCTGATTCCCGGCCCGTCGCCGGTACAGAAGTGCTGTATGTCGAAGACTGTGCCGTGCATTAAAGGGGATCGACGTCTATTATTATGTCTGATGATGGCGTTAATTGGCGGATCCGGTCGACAGCGGCGGCAATCGAGGCTTTCTTTGTCTGTGCGGCGGTGGTGCGGGGTAGTTTGATCCAGATGTGACGGATGTACAGCCCGGCGATGCGGTCCACGGCGGGGACTATCGGGTCGGAAACGTCCTTGACGCCGGCACGTTTGAGGTCGGAGGAAAGCAGGCTGCAGGTGCGCCGCAGTTCCTCCGGCGAGGCGGTTCGGACGGTGAGCTGAATCATCCTGACGTATGGCGGAAAGCCGAACAGTTTACGCTGATCCAGCATCTGTCGTCCGTAGTCGCTACAGTCCCCTTTCAAGGCGGCAAGCACCGGATGGTCGGTACCGAAGACCTGAATCACCATCTGCCCGGTGCCGGAACGACGTCCGACCCTGCCGCGGAGTTGGGTGAGAAGTTGCAGCGCCTTTTCGTCGGCCCGGAAATCCTGAAGGGAGAATATGGAATCGGCACTGATGACAGCCACCAGCGCCAGGTTTTCAAAATCGAAGCCCTTGGTTATCATCTGCGTGCCGACCAGGATGTCGATGGCGCCGGAGGCAAAATCTCCCAGGATTTTCTTCTCTTCTGTGCGGGTGGCGGCGGTTTCGGCGTCAAAGCGGGCGATCCGGGCATCAGGAAAGAGCTCCTGAAGCTCTTCTGCAAGCCTTTCCGTGCCGGCGCCCTTGGCGGTAAAGGTGCCTTTGCCGCACTTGTGACAGGTGGGGTCAAAAGTGGCGTGCCAGCCGCAATAGTGACACGAGACGCTGTTGTTGTATTTGTGGTAGGTCAGGCTGACGTTGCAGCGAGGGCAGCGGAGCGTCTCGCCGCAGCTGTCGCACTGCAAAAAAGAGCTGTAGGAGCGTCTGGAGCGGAATACCATAACCTGCTCTCCATCCTTCAGTCGGGCGGCTATGAGGTTGACGAGCTGCATTGAGAAGGAACCGCGGGCGTTGTGCATCGCATAGACCTTGGCCATATCGATTACAGTTACCGGGGCATCCTCCGCGCCATAATATTTGTGGTTAAGCTCCACCAGACCATACTTTCCCGCCGAGACGTTGTAGAGCGATTCCATAGAAGGGGTAGCGCTGCCAAGCAGGGTGTTGACGCCCAGCCTGGCGGCCATCATGAGAGCGGCGTCGCGGCCGTTGTACCGCGGGGCCGGGTCGGTCTGCTTGTACGACTGGTCGTGTTCCTCGTCCACGATTATGAAACCGAGGTTGACCATCGGCAAAAACAGCGCGCTGCGGGTCCCCAGCACCAGATAGTTGCCATCGCCGGCAATCAGCTTGTCGAATACCTTCTTGCGGGTGGGGAAGGTCTGCTTGGAATGGAACACCAGCACCTTGTCGCCCAAGGCGCTCCTGAGCCGCTGTTCCAACTGGCGCGACATCGCGATCTCGGGTACCAGGTAGAGCACGCTGCGCCCCTGCTCCAGATACATCTGAGCCAGTTTTATGTAGATTTCGGTCTTGCCGCTGGAGGTCACGCCGGAAAGCAGCACAGTGTGTTTGCCGGCAGCGAAAAAAGCCTGAGCCTGCTCCAGCGCCTGCTGCTGCTCTCTGGACAATGTTTTTTCTTCTGTCGCAGCGGCGGTGGCCTGTGCCTTGTTTACTGTGCGTGTCTTCTCAGTCTGCCGGAAAAACGCAGAAGGATATGCGCTTTTGAAGACCTCTCCGATGGAACACATGTAGTAGTCGGCAAGCATCTGCCAGAACTCTATCTGGACGGGCGGCAGCGGCCTCAGCGGGGCGACCTTCTCTATAGGAAGTATCTTCTGGGGGGAGAGCCCTTCGGGCAGGGGACAGCCTGCGCGGCGAACCACCGCCAGGTAGCGCCTGCCCATTACGGTGACCACGACCCAACTGCCGGCCTGAATCTCTTCCGTGATGATGCCGGGAACGGAGTAATGGATGATGCCGCCGCAGAATTTCAGCGGTACAATCACCTCCACGTATCTCGTTCTTGCGGCATCCATCCTTTTAAAATATAAAAAACTGAACTAAAGTACAAAAAAACTGCTCATTCAAGAAAAAATAGTAACTTTGTCCGCTTAAAATACGCTAATGAAAATAGAGTCCGAAGGGCGAAGGGTAAGTCCCTTCCCCGGGGGAAGGGATTTAGGGATGGAGTAGCGTAATAGGGGTTTGTGCGGAGGATGGTAAAAACGGTTATATTTACTTTGCCTTATTTGTGCGATGGAGAAAATAAAATGTCTGATAGTCGGCAGCGGCCCGGCTGGTTACACGGCAGCGATATACGCCGCCAGAGCGGGCTTGAGCCCCGTTCTCTACGAAGGATTGCAGCCCGGCGGCCAGCTTACCACCACCACTGAAATCGAGAATTACCCCGGTTTCCCCAATGGTGTGGATGCCAACCAAATGATGGCTTCCTTCCGCGCACAGGCAGAGCGTTTTGGCACCGACATCCGTTTCGGTTCCGTTACCAAGGTAAATTTTTCTGCAAGGCCGTTGAAGCTCACCATTGACGAATCGGCGCAGATCGAAGCTGACAGCGTGATTATCGCTACCGGCGCATCCGCCAAATACCTGGGCCTAGAAAGCGAGCGCAAGTATCGCGGCATGGGAGTGAGCGCCTGCGCCACCTGCGACGGCTTCTTCTACCGCAAGAAGGTCGTGGCCGTGGTGGGCGGCGGTGATACCGCCTGCGAAGAGGCGACCTACCTGGCAGGTCTCTGCCGCAAGGTCTACATGATTGTCCGCCGCGATGTGCTGCGCGCCACCGAGGCCATGCAGCAGAAGGTAAAGGACACGGAGAATATCGAGATTCTCTGGAAGTGCCAGACACAGGAGGTGCTGGGCGATGAAAACGGCGTCACCGGAGCGCGCCTTGTAAGAGCCGGTGGCGAGATATTTGATATCGATATAGACGGCTTCTTCCTGGCTATAGGCCATCACCCTAACAGCGATGTGTTTGCAGATTGGGTTGAGAGGGACGAAGCGGGATATATCGTTGTTAAAGACGGCACCAGCCTTACCAGCTGCCCCGGCGTGTTTGCCGCGGGAGACGTCTGCGACCCCCGTTACCGTCAGGCGGTGGTTGCGGCCGGCAGCGGCTGCAAGGCGGCAATGGATGCCGAGAAATATTTGAAGGAATTATGATCAAGAGAGTCCTGATATTTGTATTGTCGGCGCTTCTGCTGGCGGCCTGCTCCTCCAAGTTCGAGAAGCTGCTCACCAGCTACAACTATGGAGAAAAGTACCGTGCCGCACTCCAATTCTACGAGGCCGGCAAGTACAGCAAGGCATCCCAGCTTTTCGAGAATGTGGCTATGAACGCCCAGGGAACCCCTCAGGAGGATACAGTACGTTTCTACTGGGGTATGAGCAACTACAATATGAAGGACTTTGCCACTGCCCAGAGCAATTTTACCGAATTCGTCCAGACATTCCCCTCCAGCCCGTTTGCAAAGGAGGCGGAGTTCCGAATGATAGACTGTATGTACCGCGGCACCTATCGCTACGAGCTGGACCAGCGGCCCACCGAGCTTGCACTGGCGTACATCAACAAATATATTATCGAAAACCGTGGCACCAATTACGCCAAGTTCTGCCAGGTGATGAAGGACGACCTCGAAGAGCGGCTGGACAAGAAGGCGTTTGAAGGGGCTCGGCTCTACTACCACATGGAAGACTATCTGGCGGCCCATCACGCACTCAAGAACGTGCTCAAGGAGGATGCCGACAACCAGTACCGCGAGGATATCCTTTATTACACCGCCATGGCGGCCTACAAATACGCTCTCAACAGCGTGGAGGAGAAGCAGCGCGAGAGGTATATGAACTTTATGGATGACTATTACAACTTCGTGAGCGAATTCCCCGAGAGCAAGTACAAATCGGAGTTGGACGGCATCTACAAGAGGGTAAACAAAATCATCAAGAAAGAAAATTAAAAATACGATAACATGGAGACACGTAAAAACATCGCTAACAACACTATCACAAGGGATCTCTCCGAACTGGCTGCACCCACCGGCAACATCTACGAGTCGGTGATGATTATTGCAAAGCGCGCCAACCAGATCAGTGCCGATATCAAGCAGGAACTCAGCAAACGCCTTGAGGAGTTCTCAAGCTATACCGACACTCTGGAAGAGATTACCGAGAACCACGAGCAGATAGAGATATCCCAGTACTACGAGAAACTGCCCAAGCCCACGCTGGTAGCTACTGAAGAGTTCCGCGAAGGCAAGATTTTCTATCGCAAGGCAGAGTAAGTCTGGATGCTCAGGCGGCTTTCAATCAACAATTACGCATTGATAGATGTTCTGGATATTGATATTCCGGAGCATCTTGTCATTATTACCGGCGACAGCGGCGCGGGCAAATCGATTATGCTCGGCGCACTTCAACTGCTGCTTGGCGGCAGGTTCGAAACGTCGGTAATCAAGGATGAGAGCCGCAACTGCATTGTCGAGGCACAATTCGACGACCATATCATCCGGAGGGTAGTTAACCCATCCGGCCGGTCCCGTTCTTTCATAGACGACGAACCCGCCACGCTTGAGGCGGTCCGGGATCTGGCATCCCGCGAGATAGACATCCATTCCCAGAATAGCCAGACGCTGCTTTCCAGTGACGATTTCAGGCTTTCCGTTGTGGATAGTTATGCCGGTAACGGCGATTTGCTGGCACGGTATCGCAAGGCTTATGACACCGCCGGCGACCTTAGGCGCCGCCTGCAGGAGGTCCGCAGCCTTCGAGAGAACAAGGAGCGGGAGCGCGACTATGTCAAGTTCCGTTACGAGCAGCTTTGCGCGGCATCTTTGAAGTCCGGCGAGCTGGAGGAACTGGAAGAAAGGCAGAAGACTCTGGCAAATGCCGAACTAATAAAGGAGACTTTGGTACAGGCATCGGGCGCTATCTCCTCCGGCGAACAGTCGGTGGAGCAGGCGTTGCGCGACGCAGCCCGTTCGCTGCAAAAAATTGCGGCATATTTCCCCGCAGCGGAAGACCTTTCGCACAGGATAGAATCTTGCAGGATAGAACTAAAGGACGTCGCATCCACTCTGGACGGCAGTCAGGAAAGGATAGATGCCTCTCCGCAGGCCCTGCAACAGACCGAGCAGCGCATTGCCCAGCTCTACGACCTGATGCACCGCAATGATGCCGGCAGCGAAGAGGAACTGATTGCCAGGCGCGACAGCTATGAGCAAGATCTCCGCTCTACCGACGACCTTTCGCAACAGGAGGCGGCGCTGGCAGCCGACTATGAAAAAGCCGATGCCGAGTGCGCTGCCCTGGCCGCCCGGTTGACCCAGTCCCGGACAGCCGTCCTTGTGTCACTGTCGGGCTATCTGCAGCAGGCAATCAGGGAATTGGAAATTCCACAGGCACAATTTCGCCTGGAAGCATTACCTTTGCAGCAGAGGAACCGTTCGGGTGCAGAGACCATCCGTTTTCTGTTCTCGTCCACCTCAGCCGCAAAACCGGTCGATTTGTCGCAGAATGCATCGGGCGGAGAGATATCGCGCATAATGCTATGCATCAAGTCATTGCTGGCACAGCACAAGGCTCTGCCTACCGTTGTCTTCGATGAAATTGACACCGGCACGAGCGGCAGCCTGGCCGATAAGATGGGACGGAAGATTGTTGAAATAAGCAAGAATATACAGGTCGTGGCCATCACCCACCTGCCGCAGGTAGCGGCAAAGGGCGACGCCCACTATCTGGTTTATAAAGAGTATCTCCCGCAGGGGGCTGTGTCCCGCGTCCGCCAGGTGACCGGGCAGGAGAGAGTGGGCGAGATAGCCCGCATGATAAGCGGCAGCACCGTAACGCCGGAGGCGATGGCGGCGGCCAGGGTACTCTTGGAGGAATCGAACTAAATTTTTAAAAACTTTAATACAATGAGACTTATCATCGAAGATTCTTATGGCAAAATGTCGCAGTGGGCAGCAGTCTACATTGCCAATGCCATCAACAAGTTCGGCCCTACCAAAGAGCGTCCGTTCGTGCTGGGCCTTCCTACCGGTTCCACTCCCCTGGGTACCTACAAAGAGCTGATCCACCTCTGCTCCATAGGCAAGGTTTCGTTCAAGAACGTGGTAACCTTCAATATGGACGAGTATGTAGGTCTTCCCAAGGACCACGACGAGAGCTACTACACTTTCATGTGGAGCAACTTCTTCAGCCATATTGACATTCCCGAAGAGAACGTAAACATTCTCGACGGCAATGCTCCCGACCTGGTGGCAGAGTGCAACAAGTACGAAGAGAAGATCAAATCTTACGGCGGCATCAACCTGTTCATGGGCGGTATAGGTCCCGACGGACACATCGCTTTCAATGAGCCCGGTTCTTCCTTGAACTCCCGTACCCGTGTGAAAGATCTCACAACCGACACCATCATCGCCAACTCCCGCTTCTTCGGATATGACACCAGCAAGGTGCCCCACAAGGCACTCACGGTTGGTGTCGGCACCGTTATGGATGCAGACGAGGTGCTGATTCTGGTAAACGGCCACAACAAGGCCCGCGCCCTTCGCCATGCAGTTGAGGAGTCCATCAACCACATGTGGACCATCTCCATCCTGCAGCTCCATCCTCACGGAATCATCGTTTGCGACGACGCCGCTACGGTAGAACTCCGCGTAGGTACAGTTAACTACTACAAGGACATCGAGCGCGACAATCTCGACCCCGAGAATCTGGCTTAATGAGACCTTTGGAGTCCCTGCGCTCTTGGATGGAATCCGAGGGCCTTCAAGTGACAATCATTCCCTCGAATGATTGTCACTTTGACGAATATGTCCCGGCAAGATACAAAGTGCGCGAATATCTGAGCGGGTTTGATGGCAGCGCCGGTACGCTGGTTGTAACAGCAACCAAAGCAGCCCTCTGGACCGATTCCCGCTACTTTCTGCAGGCTGAAAGGCAGCTGTCGGGCAGCGGCATAGCCCTTATGAAAATCAAGATGCCGGGCACTCCATCCATACCGCAGTGGATTACCGGAGTCTGCGACGGCAGTGCTGTCGTCGGCGTGGACGGCGAGCTGTTCAGCTACGACGATTTTGCCGCCTTCGAGAAGGATCTTGCCCCGATACGGCTCCGTACCTTTACCGACCCGTTCTACAAACTGTGGCAGGAACGCCCGTCGCTGGGCAATAATCCCATCATGCTCCATAAAGAGGAATACGCCGGGCGGAGCATAGATCAAAAATACCGTGATGTCGTGGAGCGCCTGGCCGTGGACGGCCCGTTCTGCCTTTTCCTGAGCGCCTGCGACGAGATAATGTGGCTGCTTAACATCCGCGGCGGCGACATCGAATACAATGCGGTGACTCTTTCGTACTGTCTTCTGACAGATGCCGGCATCACCCTTTTCTGCCGGAAAGAAGACCTTACCGCGGAGGCTGCCGGCTATCTCGCCACTCAGGGAGTCGTGGTTCGCCGCTATGAAGAAATCGATGCTGCGCTGGCTTCGCTGCCGGATGGCGCCGTCCGCATCGTCAGCAACAATTGTTGCTCGATAAACAAATACAATATCTTTTACCTTGGCGGAAATCTGATGCCCGACCCCACGGTCGGCGGCACAGTGGCCATGCTGCGTGCATGCAAGAATCCCGTACAGATTGAAGGTTTCCGCAAGGCCTTCCTGCAAGACGGCATCTGCTGGGTGCGGTTGCTAAAGCACATCTACGACAATTACGACAGCGGCACCCTGAGCGAATACAGCATCACCCAAAAGCTGCTGGAGATAAAGGGCGGAAGCGATAACTATCTGGGCGAGAGTTTCGAACCGATAGTGGCCTGGAATGCCAATGCCGCCAGTGCCCACTACAGCGTTACGGACGAAGCCTCCAGCGCCGGAATTGCCGGTGGCGGGTTTCTGCTCATGGATCTGGGCAGTCATTATCCCTACGGCACCACCGACACCACCCGCACCATATTCCTGGGCAGCAAAGAGCCCACGGCAGCACAGAAAGAAGATTATACCCTTGTGCTAAAGGGAATGATTGCACTCGCACAGGCCATCTTTTCTGCCGGTACACGCGGCTGCCAGCTGGATATCCTGGCCCGCGGCCCTATGTACAGAACCGGCAAGATGTATTTCCACGGCACCTCCCACGGCATCGGCCAGTGGCTGTGCGTGCACGAGTCTCCGCAGATCCGCATGGAATACAGCCCCATTACATTACAGGAAGGTATGATTATGTCGGACGAACCGGCGGTGTATTTAGAGGGAGAATACGGTATCCGTACAGAAAATGTAATCTGCGTCAGAAAGCATTCCGAGACGGAATACAATACATTCTATGATTTCCAGACGCTGACGCTGGTGCCCATCGACCGCCGTGCCGTGGACTTTGCGCTGCTTACAGAAAGCGAGAGGCGGTGGCTGGAACAATACAACCAACGCGTGTACGATACCTTGCAAAGTCATCTTACAGACGCGGAACGCGCCTGGCTGCTGAAATATATCGGTTAAGATTTAGTAGACCAGATCCTTGGTCGCCTCGTTGAACATTCCGCCTGAATCGTTGCGGCGGTCGAAACGGAAATTCAGTTGCATCCCCTCCTGGTTAAAGTGGGAGATGCCGTTAATCATATCGTTTCCGTAGCGCTTCAAAGCTTTGATAAAGTAGATACCCACGTCATATCCCTGGAATCCGAAGTTGCCGGGATCGGCGTTGTAAAGCGCCCGGTAGCGGCGTACGAACTCTCGGACACCTTCGTCATCATAGTCGACATAGTGGCCCATTGAAAAGTGGGTATTCGCCTTGTGGTAAGAGTCGGCCTCGATAGATTCGTACTTGCGGATCTTGTGGCTGGCATAGCCTGCGATTTCGTACGTTCCGGCACGGGACAGGTTACCCAGAACACGCACGGCGTCGCCTGCCAGCGATTCTTTTTCGCTGGTGATAATCACGTGGTTGCGCTTGCCGGAAACCAGGGCTTTGTGAAGGCTCTCCAGAATGTGACCGGAGGATGTCTTGGCTATGGTATACGGAATGCCCAGCGAATCCAGGCTGGCAATGATATCAGAGTGGAACCTGGTCTGATGCTCGCCGCTTTCACACAGTACCACTACATTGTCCCTTGCCGGACGGAAGCCGATGGATTCCGCCATGCGCATCGTCTGGGTATATGATGCCAACTGGACGTTGATAAGGTAGGGGTGATTGTATGTGGCCGCTTCGACCTTCTGGTCCAGAGGCGAAATCAGCGGAATGTGATGGACGTCGCACCAATGTGCAGGGATCTCGATATTCTCCATCGAGAAGTTACCTATCAGGAAGTCGAAGTCATCCAGACGGGATTCCTGTATCAATTGCTCGGCGCTGCTGAAGTCGGTCATATCTATGACCTTGAGGTTGACGTTGGTGCCGTCTTTGCGCGCATCCTCGATAGCCATCAGCACTCCGCCGTAGAAGTCCAGGAAATTGCCGGATGGCGAAGATGTCTTGCTGCCGATGGGAATTATAAGGGCAATGTTGGCAGTGCCGTTGAAAGGGACGAATACGGGTTTCCAGTTCCAGTCCTGTTCAGGCTCCTCCTGGTCTATGATAGTGAGCTCCTTGCCGTCATCCTCGTCTTCTTCGAAGTCGCCGTCTTCGGGCACCTCTACCATGGTGTTGTCGTCGATTATGTCGGAGTCGTCATCTCCCCTTACGGGAATCTTGAGAGTCTGACCCACTATCAGAGTTTTGGAATCCAGATTGTTGAGCTCTATGATATCCTCCTGGGGAACCTTGTACTTGAGCGAGAGCATCAGCAGGGAGTCGTACCACTTTACGCGGTGGTATATATATTTGACCTCCTGCCGGGGTTGTTCTGCGGGAGCTTCTTTTACTTGTTTTGCGGGTTCGGCTGCCACAGTTCCGGACTCTTCCTTGCCCTTCGGGTCTTTATTGTCAGCCGGAATCAGGAGCAGGGAACCGGTCTTGAGCCCGCCCGCCAGCCTTTCGCTATTCAGCACCTTGACTTCATCCAAATCTGCGCTGTAGGCCTTGCAGATAGAATACAAGGTCTGCTTTGCCTCCACGGTGTGGACATAGTATGTACGCCCGTCCAGGTCGACAGTACTTTTTGAAATCTCTACGGGGGCGGGGGTGAACTTCTGCGCACCGGCGGCGGGACCTATGGTCAGCAGTGCGGTGGCAATGGCTATGGAAGCGCAGATTCTTTTCATCGGACGTGTCTGTTAATATTCCAGTCTTGCGAGCATGTTCTTTACGTTGCACTCTATGCGCTCGTAAATGTTGTCGTAAGGCTCTTTTACAAACTCTTTGCCAGTTATCTTCTCGTACAATTCCACGTACCGGTCGCTGATGGCGTTCACGCGGGCCGTGTCCATCTCGGGTACCTTCTGCCCCTCCTTGCCCTGGAATCCGTTGTCCATAAGCCATTCGCGTACAAACTCCTTGGAGAGTTGCTTCTGTGGCAGGCCCTTCTCGAACAGTTCCTGATAGGTGTCGGCATAGAAGTAGCGGGAAGAGTCGGGAGTGTGGATTTCGTCCATCAGGCACAACGCCCCGTTCAGATATCCGAATTCGTATTTGGTGTCCACCAGCATCAGGTTGTGTTTTGCGGCAATCTCTTCTCCGCGCAGGAACAACTTGAGGGCGATATCTTCCAGCTTCTCATAGTCCTCACGGCTCATGATGCCGCGGGCGATGATTTCTTCTTTGCTGATGTCCTCGTCGTGTGCACCGATTTCCGCCTTGGTGGTGGGGGTTATGATAGGGGTTTCGAAACGCTGGTGTTCCCGCATTCCTTCGGGAATGGGAACTCCGCAGATCTGTCGGGCGCCCGCTTTGTAAGACCGCCAGGAACTGCCGGTGAGGCAGCGGCGCACAATCATCTCCACCGGAAGGCCTTCGCACTTGTAGCCCACGGTGACCATAGGGTCGGGGGAGGCGATTTTCCAGTTGGAAACGATGTCTTCTGTCAGGTCCAGGAACGACGACGCTATCTGGTTGAGTACCTGTCCCTTGTATGGGATGCCCTCGGGCAGGATCACGTCGAAGGCGCTGATGCGGTCGGTGGCAATCATCACCAGATACTTGTCGGCGATGGTGTATACGTCGCGCACTTTGCCGATGTATTTGCCGCTCTGGCCCCGGAAATCGAATTCGGTGTGTGTAACTGCGCTCATCGTATGCCTGTTATTCAGCTACGGATTTTGAGTTACGATTCTTGATATATTCCTCGTTGAGGCCCCTGAGGACGTCTGCGGTGATGTCCAGGCCGGGATTGACGTTGAGCACGGTGTTGGTCACGCCGCTGGTGGTAAGGATCAGCGAGAACTGATGCTCCTCGTTGTATTTCTCAATGAACTCCTTGACAGCATAGTAAACCTGGTTGTTGAGCACTGCCTGCTCCTCTTGAATCTCGGCATCCTTTTTGGCCATCTCGTTCTGCAGGTTCTGCTGGCGCTGCAAGAGCTTGTTTTGCTGCTCTTCTGCTGCGCTGCGTGTCAGCAGACCCTTCTGAACCTGGTTCTCGAAGGCCTTGGCGTCGCTTTCCAGACGGCGGCCGCGCTTGCTGAAATCGTCCTGGATGCCCTGTACCTTGCTCTGGAAGGCGGTCATCAGGTCGTTGTACATATCATAGTTGGCAATCAGGGAGTCCAACTGAACATATACTATATCACCGGCAACGGCGGTGATGGCATCGGTATTCAGGGAATCTGCTGCCTCCGGGGTTGTCTTCTTGGTCTTGAAATCGGGTTTTAATACAGAAAGAACTGCAGCGGCAAGCGCTACTACCAGAGCGATGATGCTGAGGATAAGGGGTGTTTTTTTCATTTTATAGATGGATATTTATGATTATTTCAATTCTTGCAGATACGCCGCGATGGTCTTTTCAAGACCAAGGTACAGGGCGTCGCAAATCAAGGCGTGGCCTATCGAGACCTCGTCCAGACGGGGCATGGTCTGTTTGAAGTATTTCAGGTTGTCCAGGTTGAGGTCGTGGCCGGCATTCACACCCAGACCGCACTTGATGGCCTCGGCGCAGGCATCGTAGTAAGGAGAAATGGCCTTTTCGCGCCCGGAAATGTACTGATGGGCGTACTGGTAAGTATAGAGTTCTATGCGGTCGCTGCCGGCTTCGGCGGCACCCCGCACCATATTTACGTCAGGATCTACGAAGATGGAAGAGCGGATGCCCTCTTCGCGCAGGATACGGCAGATTTCTTTCAGGAAACCGGCGTTGGCTATCGTGTCCCAGCCGGTGTTGGAGGTGAGCACGTCGCGGGCATCTGGAACGAGGGTAACCTGTGCGGGATGCACCTCGAGAACCAGATCCATGAATTTTTTAATGGGATTGCCCTCTATATTGAGCTCTACATCCAGTCTGGGCTTGATCTGATATACGTCGATATATCGGATGTGACGCTCGTCCGGCCGGGGATGCACTGTGATGCCCTGGCCGCCGAAACGGACACAGTCAAGGGCGGCCTTGAGTACATCCGGCTGATGCCCTCCGCGCGAATTGCGCAATGTGGCGATCTTGTTTATGTTAACGCTTAGCTTTGTCATAATATCAGAATACAAATGTAAATAATTTTGGTGAATAGCTATATAAAATACTAAATTTGGGGTTCAAAATAAGTGCCGATGACAATCGCGATTTACGGACGAAATATCGATAAGGACGACGAGAAAGTGTGGTTTCTGCTGCGCAGACTGGCGCTTGGCGGTGCACAGACCTACTTCTGTACGAAAGAGTTGCAGCCCGGCACCGACCTGTTGCTTGCACTTGGCGGCGACGGTACATTCCTCCGTGCAATTAAGATGCTCCAGGGCCGTCAGATTCCCATTGCCGGCATCAATTTCGGGCGGTTGGGATTCCTGACCTCCGCAAAGGTGGAAGAGGGGGAGAATGCTTGGATAGACGACCTTCTCATAGGCAATTACTCCATCCAGAAGAGGATGTTGCTGCAGGCCCGGTCCGAGGCTATTCCCCACGGTATTTATCCCTACGCGCTCAACGAGTTCTCCATCCAGCGCCACAACCCGTCGATGCTCCGCATAGACGTGGCCATCGGCGGGGATCATCTCCCCTCGTACTGGGCCGACGGAGTGGTGGTATCCACCCCCACCGGCAGTACGGCCTATTCATTGAGCGTGGGCGGTCCCATCGTGACGCCGGACTCGGATGTGCTTATCATCGCCCCCATCGCCCCCCACAACCTGAACATCAGGCCCATCGTGGCTCCGGCAGATTCCGGTTTGGAAATCACCTTCACCGCCAAATCTGCCCAGACGGGCGTCGTCACCCTTGACAATTCATCGTTCGAGGTTCCCGCCGGCAGCAAGTTCACACTGCAAAAAGCTCCGTATTGTGCTGAATGCATATCATTCCACAATGCCGGATTCATCGACGCCCTCAAGGACAAGCTTCTCTGGGGGGAGGATAAACGAAACGCCTTTTAGCCTATGCAACCCGTACATGTCAGTATTATAATGGATGGCAACGGCCGCTGGGCCACCGCAAGGGGTCTTTCCCGCAGCGCCGGTCATGCCGCAGGCGCCGAGAGCGTGAGGGCCTGCATGCGGGCAGCCGTCAAGCGCGATGTCAAGTATCTGAGTCTATACACTTTCTCCCAGGAGAACTGGAACAGGCCCGACAAGGAGGTCGCCGCCATTATGGACCTTATGTCTTACAACATCCGTAAGGAGCTGCCTGAATTCCACGAGAACAAGGTGGGGTTCAAGGTAATAGGTGATATGGACCGGCTTACGCCGCGGCTTCGCGGTGAGATAGAGGCTGCTGAGGCCGAAACCGCGCAGTATACCGACCATACGCTGATCCTGATGTTCAGCTACAGCGGAAAGTGGGATATAGAGCAGGCTGCCGAGCGATATGCAAAGGACTATGGCACCGCCAGCGCCAAGCCGCTGGAGAGCTATCTGGCCACCGCCGGCATCCCCGATCCAGACCTTCTCATCCGCACCGGCGGGGAGCAGCGGATAAGCAATTATATGCTGTGGCAGTGCGCCTACAGCGAATTTTATTTTACTGACAAACTTTGGCCTGATTTTAGAGAAGATGACTTCAACGAGGCTCTGGACAGCTTCAGTGGCCGTGACAGAAGATTTGGAAAAGTGAAGCAATGAGAAGAAGACTTGCAATATTGATAATGTCGTTGATCGCATCGATCGCCCTCCATGCCCAGAATGACAACGGGGGAGGCTTTGAGGTCGACTACAGCAAGCCGCAGACATATACGCTCGGCGGAGTCAAGGTTACCGGCAATCAGTTCCTGGATGCCGGCCGGATTCTCTCCGTCGCCTCGTTCAAAACTGGCAGCAAGGTGACAATTCCCAGCGAGGACGTCGCCCTCAAGCTGTCTGCCCTTATGAACCAGAAATATTTCCGCAACGTCGGTATCTATATCGATTCACTGTCGGTGGCGCGCGACACCGTATGGCTGCGCATCGACGTCCAGGAGCGCCCCCGCGTGTCGGCTTGGCTCTACAAGGGCGTGAAGAAGAGCGAGCAGGATGACCTCAAGGAAAAGCTTAATCTCAAGCGTGGCCGCGAGCTCTCGGAATATGTGATTTCCTCTTCTGTCGGCGTAATCAAGAATTATTACAAAGAGAAGGGCTACAACAACGCCAGGGTGGAGGCGATTACCCGGGAGGACAGCGTCATCAACAATGCCGTGCGCGTCACCTTCGATGTGGACCGCGGCAAGAAGGTCAAAGTCCGCACCATTACCTACGAAGGTGTTGAGGAAATTGATAAATACAAACTGGACAAGTCTATGAAGAAGACCAAGGACCGCTCCTGGTACAACTTCTTCAACAGCAAGAAATTCAACGAAGAGGAATATCCCAACGACAAGGAAAAACTAATCGAGGCGTTCAATGAGTACGGCTACCGCGACGCCAGGATCGTGAAGGATTCCATCTACACCATAGAAGAAGGCCGCCTTGGTATCAATTTCCAGATTGACCAGGGCCGGAAGTACTATTTCCGCAACATCTCCTGGACGGGCAACTCAGTTTACACCGCAGAAACCCTCAGCCAGGTCCTGAAAATACAGAAGGGGGATGTATACGACCTTGTGACCCTCAACGAGCGCCTGCAGGGCGGCAAGGAGGGGGAGCAGTCGGTGGCATCGCTCTACCGCGATTTCGGATACCTGTTCTTCAATGTAACGCCGGTGGAAACCAACATCGTGGGTGACTCGGTGGATGTGGAGATCCGTATGGTAGAGGGCAAGCAGGCCACCTTCAACAACGTGCTCATCAGCGGCAACAACATCACCAACGAGCGTGTCATACGCCGTGCGGTGTATACCCGACCCGGATATCTCTACTCGCAGAGCGATTTTGAGCGCTCCATCCGCGAGCTGGGTACAATGAGCAACTTCGATGCAGAGAAGATAGTGGAGCAGGGGACCGGCTGGAACCTGATTCCAGACCCGCTGAACAACACCGTGGATATATCCTACAACGTAGAGGAGAAGTCCAACAGCCAGCTGGAACTCTCCGGCGGATGGGGCGCCCGCACATTCGTGGGTACCGTGGGTATCAACTTCAGCAACTTCTCCACCCGCAATTTCTTCCACAAAGAGGCATGGAGGCCCGTGCCGCTTGGAGACAACCAGACCCTGGCTTTCCGCTACCAGACCAACGGTACATATTATCAGGCCCTCTCGGCAAGTTTCGTAGAGCCCTGGCTGTTCGGTAAGAAGCCCACTTCGTTCAGCATTTCGGCATACTATACCCGCCAGACAAATTCCTATCTGGGATACTATGGAGGCGGATACGGATATAGCGGATACGGCCTCTTTGACGGCTACCAGTATCTTAGCGACGACAAGTCCATGGACGTGGGCGGTTTCAGCATCGGCCTCGGCAAGAGGCTCAAGTGGCCCGACAACTACTTTACCCTGTATAATGCACTGGGCTGGCAGTTCTACAACCTGAAAGACTGGTACAAATATTATGTCTTCACCGACGGTCGCTACAACAACCTCCATTATACCCTGACGCTTTCCCGCCAGTCCATCGACCAGCAGATTTACCCCCGCGTCGGTTCAGATCTGACCTTCAGCCTGCAGCTGACGCCGCCGTATTCGCTGCTGCGTGGCAAGAACCTGGACTACAGCAAGATGAGCGACCAGGACCACTACCGCTGGCTGGAGTATAACAAGTGGACCTTCTCCGGACGCAACTATGTCAGGATCTGGAAGGATCTGGTGCTGATGACGGCGGCCCACTTCGGATATCTTGGTTACTACAACCGCAACTGGGGTTACTCTCCGTTCGAAGGCTTCCTGGTGGGTGGTGACGGTATGTCGGGTTACAACACATACGGCAACGACGTTATTTCACTGCGCGGATATGAAGACTACTCGCTGACACCATACATCAACGGCGCCTATGCGGGCAACGTATATGACAAATTTACCGTGGAACTCCGCTACCCGATTATCCTCAAACCGCAGTCTACCATTTTTGCCCTCGCATTCCTTGAGGGCGGTAACTGCTGGTCCGATATCAGAGACTTCAACCCCTTCCAGATCAAGCGCAGCGCCGGCGTCGGAGTCCGCGTGTTCCTGTCGGTTGTCGGTATGCTGGGCGTAGACTGGGGATATGGATTTGACGCAGGTCCGAATGAGGACAAGAGCCAGTTCCACTTTACAATAGGACAACAATTTTAAAACTTAGAAGATATGAAAAAGGTATTTGTTATTCTCGCAATCTGCTTCATGGCAGTTCTGCCCGCCGCAGCACAGTCTGTAGGCTATGTTGACACAGAGAAGATTCTGAGTTGCATACAAGAATATCTGGATGCCCAGAATGAACTCAATACACTTGCAGAAAAGTACAAAGCCGATATCCAGAAGGATGCTGACGCAATAGACGCCCTCTACCGCGACTACATGAGCCGCAAGCAGTCTCTCTCTGCCGCTTCCCAGCAGGCAAAGGAAAATGAGATTATCGCAAAGGAAAAGGCTATGAAAGAGAAGGAAGATAAGTACTTCGGAGAGGAAGGCGTTCTTACCAAACGTTCAGAGAAACTCATCTCTCCTATCCAGGGGGTTGTAGAAGAGGCTATCCAGAAGGTGGCTGCAAGCCGTGGATGCTCGATTGTGCTTGACTTGACCGTTACCACCGGCATCGTGTACAAGGATCCCAAGTACGACCTGACCAACGCTGTAATTGATTATTTAAGATAACCAGTAATTATGAAAAAACTCACACTATTCGTTTTGATGGCGTGCTTTGCGTTTACGCTGTCTGCACAGAATGTCAAATTCGGACACATCAACACCTCTGAGCTGGTGATGCTTACCGCCGATGCCGATTCGGCTCGCGTAAAGCTTCAGTCATACCAGAAGGAGCTTATGGACGAGATGGAGTCTATGCAGGTAGAGTACAACAATAAATACAATACCTACATGCAGAAGCAGGCTACCTGGACCCAGGCAATCAAAGAGTCCAAGGAAGCTGAGCTCCAGGAGATGATCCAGCGCATCCAGCAGTTCCAGCAGACCGCGCAGCAGGATCTGAGCCAGCTGGAGCAGAGCCTGTACGCCCCCATCTTCGAAAAGGCAAAGAATACCATCTCAAAGATAGCCAAAGAGAAAGGTCTGCTGTTCGTATTTGAGATGGGCGCCAATCCTCTGGTTTATTACAACGAAGCCCAGAGCGTCGACCTTCTGCCTCTGGCAAAGGCTGCGCTGGGCGTTCCGGCAGAGAAGGTGGCTCCCACACAGATCCAGTAATTCTTCCTTGATAAGAACCAATTCTTACAAGTGAGGGGAATCAGATATGATTGCCCTCACTTGCTGTAAAGCCAAAAACCATACTATGAATCACAAAGTTATTGATGCAAAGGATGTTGTTATCCGCTTTGCCGGCGACTCGGGCGATGGAATGCAGCTGACTGGCACCCTGTTCGCCGACGCATCCGCCCTCTACGGCAACGAGATTTCTACATTCCCCGACTATCCGGCAGAAATCCGCGCTCCGCAGGGAACGGTATCCGGTGTGTCGGGTTTTCAGGTGCACTTCGGAAGTGAGGGTATAAACACCCCCGGCGATTTCTGCGACGTGCTGGTAGCCATGAACCCTGCCGCCCTCAAGGCCAACGCCAAATGGGCAAAGAGCACAGCTACCATCATAGTTGATGTGGACTCCTTTACCGAGGCGCTGCTTCAGAAGGCGGGTTTCAAAACCGACGACCCTGTGGCCGAGCTCAAGATAGAGGACCGCAATATCATCTGGGCCCCAATTACCAGCCTTACTAAAGAGAGCCTGGCCGACAGCGGCCTGGATCCCAAGTCGATACTCCGCTCCAAGAATATGTTCACCCTGGGTATGTGCTTCTACCTGTTCAACAGGCCTCTGGAGTACACCTACGCTTATCTTGAGAAGAAGTTCGGCAAGAAGAAACCGCAGCTGGTGGAACCCAACAAGAAGGTGCTGTTCGACGGCTACAACTACGCAGCCAACATCCAGGCTATCGCCAACACCTATACAGTGGCTCCGGCCGACCTGCCCAAGGGCACTTACCGCAATATCAACGGCAACCAGGCGGTGGCTTGGGGTCTTATCGCGGCTGCCGAGAAGGCGGGCCTGCCTCTCTTCTGCGGGTCTTACCCCATAACCCCTGCAACAGCAATTCTGGAAGAACTTGCGATTCACAAGAATCTGAACGTCAAGACGATGCAGGCAGAAGACGAGATTGCCGGCATCTGCACCGCCATTGGCGCGGCGTACGGCGGTTCTCTGGCTGCCACCACCACCTCCGGCCCCGGTTTGAGCCTCAAGAGCGAGGCGATGGGTCTGGCGGTAATCACCGAGCTTCCGCTGGTGATTGTGGATGTGCAGCGCAGCGGCCCCTCCACCGGTATCCCCACCAAGACGGAGCAGACCGACCTGGCACAGGCACTCTACGGCCGCAACGGCGAATGTCCCATCTGCATCGTGGCGGCGCACTCGCCGTCCAACTGCTTTGATGCGGCTTTCAACGCCGCCAAGCTGGCGCTGGAGCACATGATGCCCGTCATCCTGCTTACAGAAGGCTTCCTGGGCAACGGCAGTGAGCCCTGGCGCATCCCTTCCATGAAAGATTATCCTGCCATCAAACCGCCTATCATCGAATCCTGCGAGGGCAATTTCAAACCGTTCGAGCGCGATCCAAAGACCTTTGTCCGTTCCTGGGCAATTCCAGGCAAGGCTGGTCTGGAACACCGCGTGGGTGGCCTGGAGAAAAATCCTGTCGGCACAATTTCTTCCGATCCGGAGAATCACGCCTTTATGGTGGCACAGCGTGCAAAGAAGGTAGCTGCCGTGGCCGATTGCATTCCCGAACTGGAGGTTATCGGCGAGAAGCATGGTGACCTGCTGCTGGTAGGCTGGGGCGGTACTTTCGGCCATCTGTTCACCGCTGCAAAGCAGCTGCAGGCAGAAAGCAAGAGTGTGTCGCTGGCTCATTTCGACTACATCAACCCGCTGCCCAAAAATACCGCGGAGGTCTTCAAGGGCTTCAAGAAGATTATGGTATGCGAGCTCAACAGCGGCCAGTTCGCCGACTATCTGCGTGCCCGCCTGCCTCAGTTCAAGTATCTGCAGTACAACAAGGTACAGGGACAACCGTTCATTGTGACCGAAATTGTAGAGGCAGCCAAAGCAGTTTTATAAGGAGGACGATACCATGAAATATACAGCACAAGATTTCAAGAGTAATCAAGAGGTACGCTGGTGCCCCGGCTGCGGCGACCATGCAGTCCTGGCAGCACTCCAGCGCTCCCTGCCCGCAGTTGCGGAGTCACTCAACCTCCCCAAGGAGAAATTCGTGGTAGTATCGGGTATCGGCTGCTCCAGCCGCCTGCCTTACTATATGGATACATTCGGCTTCCACGGCATCCACGGCCGTGCCACGGCGCTTTCCACCGGCCTCAAGGTGGCCCGTCCCGAGCTTTGCGTATGGCAGGCCTGCGGTGACGGTGATGCGCTCGCCATCGGCGGCAACCACTTCATCCATGCCATCCGCCGCAATGTCGACCTGAACATCATCCTCTTCAACAACCAGATTTACGGCCTTACCAAAGGTCAGTATAGCCCCACGTCCAAGTTTGGCGCCATCACCAAGACCTCGCCCTACGGCACCGTGGAGAATCCTTTCACCCCGGGTCAGCTGGTAATCGGCGCCCGCGGCACCTTCTTTGCCCGCGGCCTTGACGTCGATATGAAGACCAATCAGGAGATATTCCTCGCCGCAGCTCTGCACAAAGGCGCATCGGTTTGCGAGATGCTGGTCAACTGTATGATTTTCAACGACGGCGCACACGCAGCCATCTCTGCGCGTGAGGTCCGTGCCGATAAGACCATAATTCTCCGCGACGGCGAAAAGATGATTTTCGGTACTAACAACGACAAGGGTCTGGTTCTGGAGAACGGCGCCCTTAAGGCGGTGACAATCGGTCAGGACGGCTACACCATGGATGATATCCTGGTACACCACGCCGATACCAAGGACACCTTCATGCACAGTATGCTGATTGATATGAAGGAGGATCTGCCGGTGGCTCTGGGCGTAATCCGCAACGTAGCGGACTCTACCTACGACGAGAACGTAGAAAAGCAGCTGCAGGAGGTTAAGGCAGCCGCAAAAGTCCATTCGGTAGACGAGTTGCTCCGCAGCGGCTCCACCTGGGAGGTGAAGTAGTGATTACGGCGGGCAGAAGCCTGGTATAAAAGCCTTGCTCCCTGTCGCTTCGCCCGCTTCGCTCGCGCCCGGAATGCGCTCGCTCCCGCGACCTAGCTAACGCCGGTCGCAAGATCTTTTATGCTACGGTCATTTTCTGCCCGTTGTAAGGCCTTCTACATCGTGGCATCTGATCCAGGTGGCGCCGCGGGCGACGGCAATGTCTTGAAGACGACGGGTCTCGGCAAGAGTCTCGTCGTCTTCCGGTTTATGGCCCTGCCGCTGGTATGTCATGCGCTTGCGGGAGATGCCGGCGAGTATCTCGCGGCCAAAGATTTTGAGTTCGTCCAGCCGGTCAAGCAATTCCAGATTCTCGTCAACATCCTTGCCGAATCCGAAACCGGGGTCGAGGATCCAGTCTATGAGGCCGGTGGTCTCTGCTACCTTTTCAAAGTTGCGGAAAAAGCCTGAGACGCGGGCCACGATGTCGCCTTCGCCGTCGGCGATACGGCGGATTTCAATTCCCTTGATGGCCGGAGGATTCTGGTTGTGCATGGCGATGTAAGGTAAATCCAGACGGGCCACCAGAGGCAGCAGATTGGGGTCGGACTGGCCGGCAGTGATGTCGTTAACGATAAACGGCCCGATGATGCAGAAAGCACGGCGCACGATTTCGCTTGAGAAGGTATCAATCGAAAAGCGTCGCCCTGCAAAACGGTCGCGGGCAATCATCAGCATCGGTTCCAGCCTCCGCCATTCCTCGGCTACATCGGGATATTCGCTACCCGGCCGGGAAGAGCAGGCTCCGATATCCACCACGTCGGCTCCGCCTGCAAAAAGCTTCTCCACGCGGTCGCAGAACTCCTTTTCGCCAGCCACCCGGCTGCCGCAGAAGAACGAATCGGAATTGATATTCACGATTCCCATTATCTTGATTTCCGCTGCCATTTTATCCAAAGAAAAGAGTATATTTGCAAAGATAGACAAAAAGAGAAACGGATATGCTAATAGTTCTGGAAGGTCTCGACGGGGCGGGGAAGTCCACACAGCTCAAGATGCTGTGCAATTATCTGGAAGAGAGCGGTAAGAAGCTCAAATATCTCCATTTTCCCAGGTATGATGCGCCGGTGTTCGGCGAGTTGATTTCCAACTTCTTGAAGGGTGAATACGGCGCCAACGACGCCGTGCATCCGCAGTTGGTGGCGCTGTTGTTCGCAGAGGACCGTCACGCCGCCGCGTCACAGATAAACAGCTGGCTGGAAGATGGCTGTTGCGTGGTGCTGGACCGCTACGTCTATAGCAACATCGCTTTCCAGACCGCCAAGCTGCCCGACCGGGAAAAGGCCCTAAAGCTGCGCGAGTGGATATTCGATCTTGAATACAACGTGTTCAAGATTCCGCAGCCAGATCTGAACCTGTTCCTGGACGTTCCAATTGATTTTGTGGAGAGCGAATTGCAGCATACCCGCAGCGGCAGCGACCGCGACTATCTGGACGGCGCGCAGGATATCCACGAGGCCGATATAGAGTTCCAGAAGAGGGTGCGCGACGTCTATCGCGAATGCTGCGCAAACGATCCTAATTTCATCCGCATAGACTGTGCCGATCCCGACACTGGCCGCATTATGGCGCCTGCGGATATCTTCGATAAAATCAAGAAGAAACTATGAAAGGCTCCGCCCGCATCTGCCGCCTGATAGTAGGGCTCGTGTTCATATTCTCCGGATTCGTAAAACTGCTGGCCCCGGTGGGTACTTCTTTGGTTATCAAGGAGTATCTGGAGGCCTTTGGCCTGGGTTTCATGACACCGGCGGCATTGGTGATGGGCGTGACGCTTTCGATGATAGAATTCGTGACGGGCGTAGCGCTGCTGCTGCGGCTGCGCATCCGCATCTTCGCCTGGGTGGCCTTGCTGCTGCTGGCAATCTTTACGCCGCTGACGCTCTATCTGGCCATCTTCAATCCGATTGCCGACTGCGGCTGCTTTGGAGAAGCGGTGCATCTGACCAACTGGCAGACATTCTTCAAGAATATTATATTGCTGCCACTGGCGCTGATAATCTTCATTTTCCGCAAGAAAATATCGGAGTTCAGATATCCTTTGTGGGAGTGGATCTTCGTGGCGCTGTTTACCGCTTTGGCGGCGTTTATACTGATACGCACCTTCCGCGTGGCGCCTCTGCAGGAGTTTACTCCGTACAAGGGTGGCGGCGAAATTACCGCCGGTACCAAGGCGGTGGCTGCACCCGAATATGATACGCAATTCATCTATGAGAAGGATGGCATCCGGCAGACATTCTCGCTTGATAATCTGCCCGATTCCACCTGGACATACATCGATACCGTTACGGAAATGGTTTCCGACGGCGGTGCCTCCGCCTCTGACGCCGATTTCGTGATTGAAACCGCCGACGGACGCAATATAACGGAGGATGTCCTGCGCCGCCGCAATTTGCTGCTGATGACTATCTACCATCCCGACAAGTTCCTGCGCCGCCACGGGGTGGAAAAGATTGCCGCTATGAGGGAATCGGCGCTGGCGCAGGGGATGGGCTTCATGGTGGTTTCTCCCTATGAAATTGAAGGACTGCCCCAGGAGTGCGAAACGGCGCTTTCCGATGTCAAGCTGCTGATGACGTTCAACCGCTCCAATGGCGGCGTAGCCTGGCTGGAAGATGGCCTGATTGTGCGCAAGTGGGCCTTTCCCGCCGCATCCAAGCCCAATGTAGATTACAACGGTAGCGGCAACCCGGAGCAGGAGGCGATATTCACCCTCAACTACAACAGAATGTCCCTGGAGATATTGCTGGTGGTGTTCATACTGCTCTGCATAATCAAGTTTCTGGTCTTCTACAATAAAAAGGAATAGCCATGAACAGTAAAGGTGAGTTGGGAAGAAGGGGAGAGACCGCCGCGCTCGATTACCTGCAGGAAATCGGGCTGAATCTGGTTGCACGTAACTGGCGAAGCGGCCATCTGGAGGTGGATCTGGTGATGGAGGATGCTGCCAGCGTGAGGATAGTCGAGGTCAAGACGCTGAATGCGGGCGACGGCTTTGATCCCGGCGAGAATGTCACAGCCGACAAGCGCCGCAAGCTGATACGGGCCGCCAGGTCATTCTATGTGCAGCACCCCACTTTCAAAGAGATCAAGTTCGACGTTGTGACCGTTCTGGTCTGCGACGGCGAGGTGGTGGAGGTCAACTATATGCCCGACGCCTTTGACGCTTTGGGTTAGGTCAGGATAAACTCAGAGGCCGACCCCTTTCGGATGCCGGCCTCCTACCTTAACCATAACCTAAACTATGAAAAATTCAATGTCAGAAGGTTGCAAATGTTGTGCCACTAATCCTTGCAAATCCTCAATTTGGCGTATTTGAGGATAAGTTTTTTGATTTCGCCGCCGTCGGTCTGGAATTCGGCCTTGGCGTCGCCGCCGCTCCCTTCGAGACTCAGGATCGTGCCGAATCCGAAGATGTTGTGTTCCACCCTCATTCCGACCTTGATGTCATTGGGATTGTCGGGTTTGAAATCGGCGGATGGGGCATGGCGTACCGTAGGCCCTTTTGGTATTGGCCTGGCGGGAGCTGCCGGAGCAGAAGGTTGACGGTAAGCGGGTCTTTGGGTATGTTGAGGTTGCTGAGGCGCCGCCGGCCGCCCGTAGTTCGGGGCCCATTTGCCGGTGGCAGTGCTGCCGTTGGTGCTGCCGGAAGTGCGGCCAAAGCCGCCGAAACTGCCGAATCCGAAATCGTCGAAAGCCGAAGCCTGCGGCACGTCGCCGTCCAGATACTGTTTGTCAATCTCCATAACGAACCGGCTCACCTTGTTGAACTCCTCCTTGCCGTAGCGGTGACGGATGGAGGCGAAAGACAGCGTTACCTCCTTCTCTGCGCGGGTTATCGCTACATAGAACAGGCGCCGCTCCTCCTCTATGTCGGTGGGGGTGATGTCGCTGCCGCTGGGGAAGAGGTTTTCTTCAAGTCCAGCTACGTAGATGTAAGGATATTCCAAACCTTTTGAGGAGTGCACCGTCATCAGGCTGATGCGGTTGTTGTCGTCAATATTGTCGTCGGTCTTTTCCGAAGCCGAGAGCAGGGTAAAGTTCTCTATATAGTCATTGAGGGTTATCACGTCATCCGGCGAAGCCATATCCTCTCCGGTCTCCGCATCGTAGTATTTGCGGGCGGTGGCCTCGTCCTCGCAGAACTGTTTGATGCCGTTGAAAAGTTCCTGCACGTTCTCCAGCCGGTCTTTCTCTTCTTTGCCCTGCTGAGCCTGCAGATAGGCCAGCATGCCGCTCTTGAAGCTGATTTCGGTGGCCAGGGTGTAGGCGTCGGTGGTGCCGGCCTTCTCCGAAAGCGGCAGAATCATATTTGCAAACTCACGGAAGCGGACAATGGCACCCGTCTTTAGCCCGGCGGCAATAAGGTCGGCCTCGGGCAGCATGGCGGCCTGCAACAGCGGCACTGAAGCGTTTGCAGCGGCGGTGTCAAGGCAGGAGAGGGAAGTGGCGCCGATGCCCCTGGCGGGCAGGTTGATTATGCGGCGGAAGGCCTCGTTGTCGCGGGGATTGATTACCAGCCGGAAATATGACACCATATCCTTGACCTCGGCGCGGTCGAAAAACGACGTGCCGGAAACCACGCGGCAAGGGAGGTTCTGCTTGCGCAGCGCCTCCTCCAGCACGCGGCTCTGGGCGTTGGTGCGGTAGAGTATGGCGAAGTCGCTGTACTGCGCCTTGTCTCGGTAAATGGTATGTTTGATTGAAGCCGCTATGGCGTGCCCTTCGTCAAAGTCGCTGGCAGCCTGGATCACGTGTATCCTCTGCCCAGTTGCGGCTTTGGAGTAGCAGACCTTCTTGATGCGGTTCTTGTTCTTGTCTATCACGCTGTTGGCGGCGTCCACGATGGTCTGGGTAGAGCGGTAGTTCTGCTCCAGTCGGATGACCTTGCTCTCCGGGTAGTCCTTCTGGAAACTGAGGATGTTCTCTATGCGCGCCCCGCGGAAAGAGTATATGCTCTGGCTGTCATCGCCCACCACACAGATGTTGTGGTGGTTCGCAGCCAGCTTTTTCAAGATCAGGTACTGGGCGTAGTTGGTGTCCTGGTACTCGTCCACCATAATGTGGTCGAAACGGCCGCGGATAGCCTCCAGCGCCTCCGGATGGTCGCGCAGCAGAATGTTGGTATTCAGCAGGATATCGTCAAAATCCATCGCCCCCGATTCCTTGCATTTTTTGGCGTACAGGGCGTAAACCTCGTACAGCCGGGGGCGCTTGGCGGCATTGTCGTCGCCGCGGTAAATTGCGTTGTTTGCGTAGGAAGCGGCGGTGAGCAGGTCGTTCTTCGCCCTGGATATCTGGGCCGCCACGGTAGAAGGTTTGTATGCCTTGTCGTCCAGCCCCAACTCCTTGATGCACTTTGTTATGGCCGATTTTGTGTCGGCGGCGTCGTAGATGGTATATGAGCTGGGATAACCCAGAAGTTCTGCATATTCTCTCAGGAAACGGGCAAATATTGAGTGGAATGTCCCCATCCAGATGCGGCTGGCGTTGCGCTCGCCAACCAGATTGGAGATGCGCTCCTTCATCTCGCCCGCCGCCTTCTTGGTGAAGGTCAGCGCGAGGATACGGTATGGAGCCACCCCTTTGTCTATCAGATTGGCTATTCTGCAGGTGAGCACGCGCGTCTTTCCGCTGCCCGCTCCCGCAACTATCAACAACGGCCCCCCGATGCTCTCCACAGCCTCTCGCTGCGCCTCGTTCAGACCCTTGAAAATCTCTTCGCTTCCCGTGTTGTTCATATCGCAAAAGTAATTGAAATCCCAAATAAAATGGCTATATTTGCGCGCGATTTTGAAGGAAATTTTTCTTATCAATAAATAACTCTAATAATGTCAGAACACATCAGATTGAAAAAGGGGCTCAACATACCTCTAGCAGGTGCAGCCCCCGCTAAAATCGCAGAGACTGTTGCTCCTGACGTAATCGCTGTCAAACCCACGGATTTCAAGGCGCTGGTTCCCAAGCTGGCCGTCAAGGAAGGCGACGCCGTAAAGGCGGGCGACCCTCTGTTCGTGGACAAGATGCGTCCGAGCGTCCGTTTCTGTACTCCAGTCAGCGGTGTTGTCCAGGCAGTTGTCCGCGGTGAAAAGCGCAAGCTTCTGGCCGTGACAGTCAAGGCGGATAAGGAGCAGCAGAGCGTTAAATACGATGCTGTGGACCTGGCCAAGATGGACCGCAAGGCCGTGGCAGACATGCTGCAGGAGAGAGGCCTCTGGCCGATGATCAAGCAGCGCCCTTACGGCATCGTCGCCAATCCCGATGACGAACCCAAGAGCATCTTCGTTTCTGCAATGGCAACTGCGCCCCTGGCACCCAATCCCGATTTCATCATGGAAGGCCAGATGGAGTATCTCCAGGCAGGTATCGAAGCTCTCGGCCGACTGACCAAGGGCGGTGTTCATCTCAGCCTTAGCGCTTCAGCCGCTGCCGGCAGCGAGATGCACAACCTCAAGGGCGCAATCCTCCACATCTTCGACGGCCCGCACCCCGCAGGCAACGTCGGCGTTCAGATTAACCACATTTCTCCCATCAACAAGGGCGAAATCGTTTGGACAGTGGATCTGGTTTCGCTGGCAGCCATCGGCCGCTGCATCAAGACCGGAACCTATGACATGAGCCGCGTAGTGGCCGTCACCGGCCCCGCCGCCAGTCCGGTTTGCATCAAGGCTGTCCAGGGCATGAGCCTGGAGGCTGTCAAGAAGTATGTCAAGGAAGGCAACGTCCGCTATGTGAGCGGCGACGTCCTCACCGGAGAAAGTGTTGGTGCCGACGGCTTCCTGGGCTTCTTTGACAATCAGGTCACCCTTCTCGAAGAGGGCGACTACTACGAGATGCTGGGCTGGATCAAGCCTTTCCGCTGCAAGAAGTTCAGCTTCTCTCATCTCTATTGGTCCTGGCTGGCAGGCAAGAAGAAAACCTACAACCTGGACACCAATACCAACGGCGGCCCCCGCGCCTTCGTAGTGTCGGATGTCTACGGCAAGGTACTTCCGATGGATATCTATCCCGTTTACCTGCTCAAGGCATGCCTGGCCAAGGATATCGAAAAAATGGAAAACCTGGGTATATACGAAGTCATCCCGGAGGATTTCGCACTCTGCGAGTTCGTTTGTCCTTCCAAGATTGAGATCCAGAAGATTCTCAGCGACGGTATAGACCTTATGTTAAAGGAGATGGCATAGTATGAGCTTAAGAACTACATTGGACAAAATGAAGCCGACCTTCAGCAAGGGCGGCAAGCTGAGCGCCCTGGGTTCTTTCTTCGACGCGATGGAGACATTCTTCTTCGTGCCCAAGACAGTCACCCGCCGCGGTACTCACATCAAAGACAGCGTCGATCTCAAGCGTACTATGATCACCGTGATGATCGCGCTCATCCCCGTATTCCTCTTCAGCATCTACAACATCGGTTATCAGATGAATCTGGCCTATGGACTTGGCTGGGGCTTCTGGACCATGGTCTGGAGAGGTTTCCTCAAGATACTCCCTCTCTATCTGGTGTCTTACATCGTAGGTCTCTTCTTCGAGTGTATGTTCGCCCAGATTAAGGGTGAGGAGGTCAACGAAGGTTATTTCGTGACCGGTTTCCTGATTCCCCTCATCGTGCCCGTAACCATCCCTCTGTGGATGCTTGCAATCGCAGTCGCCTTTGCAGTGGTTATCGGCAAGGAGGTGTTCGGCGGCACCGGCATGAACATCTGGAACCCCGCGCTGCTCTGCCGTGCATTCCTCTTCTTCGCATATCCGAAGATGATGAGCGGCGACGCAGTATGGATTGCCCACAAGGCCGGATACGACGCAGTCTCCTGCGCTACTCCGCTTTCTCAGGCAGCCAGCGGCAACCTTCAGTATTCTGCACTTGACATGTTCGTAGGTCTTATCCCCGGCAGCGTGGGTGAGACTTCCACCATCTGCATCCTGCTTGGCGCCATCCTGCTCATCTGGACCGGCGTGGCAAGCTGGAAGATAATGCTCAGCTGCGTGGCCGGCGGTCTGCTGATGGGTCTGCTGGGAGATGTTCCCGCATACTACCAACTGATCATGGGCGGCTTCGCATTCGGCTGCGTGTTTATGGCAACCGACCCTGTTACAAGCTGCCAGACCGAGACCGGCAAGTGGATCTACGGATTCCTTATCGGTGCTTTCGCAGTGCTGCTGCGTCTCTTCAACCCCGGCTATCCGGAGGGTATGATGCTCTCAATTCTCCTTATGAACACGTTTGCACCGCTCATCGACCATCTGGTTGTGAACGCCAACATACGCAAGCGTCTTCGCAGGGCAAAAACCGTTTAAATCAGGAGCGCTATGAATACTAACAGCAATGTTTATACAGTAATCTACACCACCGTGCTGGTGGTGATAGTGGCAGCGATCCTGGCGTTTGCAGCTTCGGCCCTCAAGAGCCGTCAGCAGGCAAATATGGACCTTGCCAAGATGAAGACCATCATGCTGGCCGCAAATATGGGCCAGACACCCGACGGCAACGTGGACAAGAACGCCGATTTCATGAAGCTCTACAACGACCATATCACAAACGCCTTTGTGGTTGACGCAGAAGGCAACGTGGTAGAGGGCGTGGATGCTTTCAAGGACATTGACCTCAAGTCACAATACTCCAACCTCAAGAAGGGCCAGGAGGTCAAGCTTCCCGTATACGAATGCACCATGGACGACGGCCGCAAGGTCAACATCCTGGCTATGTACGGTGCAGGCCTCTGGGGCGCCATCTGGGGTTATATGGCAGTGGAAGACGACAACGAAACCGTTGCCGGCGCCATTTTTGACCACGCCAGCGAGACTCCCGGTCTGGGTGCAAAGATTGCGGAACCTGCATTCTATACCCAGTTCCGCGGCAAGAAACTCTCCGACGCCGGCGAGTTCTCTTCCGTAAAGGTTGTCAAGGGTGGGGCCAACGGTTCCGAGAACGGTGTGGACGCCATCTCCGGCGCTACCATGACATCAAAGGCAGTAAGTGCATCCCTCGAGCAGTGGCTGGGTGCCTACAAGGCATTCCTTACCGGCCGCAGTGCCGCACAGCCCGAAAATGGCGAGTGCTGCTGCGAAGGCGGTGAGTGTACTATCGAGTGCGAAGGCGAATGTGAAAATGAACCCGTAAATACAGAAAAAGATGAATAAGGATATCTACACAAAACCGTTTTTCCTGACCAATCCCATCACGGTATTGGTTCTGGGTATCTGCTCATCTTTGGCAGTAACAGTACAGCTCAAGGGAGCCCTGGTGATGGCACTTTCCGTAACCATTGTCACCGCTTGCTCCAGCTTGATTCTCTCTTTGTTGCGCAACACCATCCCCAACCGCGTGCGCATCATCGTGCAGCTGGTTGTGGTTGCGATGTTCGTGATTCTGATCGACCAGTTGCTCCAGGCTTTCGCCTATGATACCAGCAAGATGCTTTCGGTCTACATCGGCCTTATCATCACCAACTGTATCATCATGGGCCGAATAGAGGCTTTCGCCCTCGGCAACAAGCCCTGGCCCAGCTTTGTGGACGGTGCCTGCAACGGACTCGGCTACGGTATGATCCTCATCATCGTCGCCTTCTTCCGCGAGCTGCTCGGCAGCGGCACCCTCTTCGGCTTCCAGGTAATCCCTTCAAGCTGGTACATCGAAAACGGCGGCTGGTATATGAACAACGGTCTGATGATTCTCCCTCCGATGGCGCTGATCATTCTCGGTTGCGTCGTCTGGATTCAGAGAAGCATCCAGAAAGAACTTCAAGAGAAATAGGAGGAGATAGATATGGAATATTTGAATTTATTTATCAAGTCTATCTTCGTAGACAACATGATTTTCGCGTTCTTCCTGGGAATGTGCTCATTCCTGGCTGTATCAAAGAACGTGAAGACCGCTGCGGGCCTTGGTCTGGCCGTGATTTTCGTGCTGGGCATCACCCTGCCGCTCAACTATCTTCTCTATGAGTACATCCTCAAGCCGGGCGCACTTGCATGGCTCAATCCCAACTATGCAAGCATCGACCTGAGCTTCCTGAGCTACATCGTATTCATCGCTACCATCGCAACCTTCACACAGATTGTGGAGATGGCTGTTGAGAAATTCTCTCCCAGCCTCTACAACTCCCTGGGTATCTTCCTTCCTCTGATCGCCGTCAACTGCGCCATCCTGGGCGGTTCGCTGTTCATGAAGGAGCGTGCCTACGAGACTCTGGGCGAGGCGTTCGTATTCGGCATCGGCAGCGGTGTGGGCTGGTTCCTGGCAATCGTCTGCATGGCGGCCATCCGCGAGAAACTCGCCTACAGCAACATTCCCGCAGGTCTCAAGGGCCTCGGTATCGCGTTCATCATCACCGGCCTCATGGGCATCGCGTTCATGAGCTTCATGGGTATTCAATTATAGGAGGGCAGGATTATGAGTATTCAAACATTGATAGTTTCTGTAGTTGCCTGCCTGGCGCTTATCCTTTTGCTGGTGGCACTGCTGCTCTTCGTAAAGGCAAAACTCACCCCGAGCGGTACCGTAAAGATTGATATCAACGACGGCAAGAAGGTAGTGGACGTCCCTCAGGGCGGTTCGCTGCTGGCTACGCTCGCCGACCAGAAGATTTTCCTCCCTTCCGCCTGCGGTGGCAAGGGTTCCTGCGGACAGTGCAAGTGCCGCGTCCTCGAGGGCGGCGGCAGCATCCTGCCCACCGAGACCGTTCACTTCTCCCGCAAGCAGATCAACGACCATTGGCGCCTCGGATGCCAGGTCAAGGTCAAGGACAATCTCAAGATCGAGGTTCCCGACAGCGCATTGAGCGTCAAGAAACTCGAATGCGAGGTCATCTCAAATGACAACGTGGCTACCTTTATCAAGGAGTTCACCGTGAAGTTGCCGGAAGGCGAGAACATCGAATTCAAGAGCGGTGAGTACATCCAGATTGACATTCCTGCTTACGATGCAGACTTCTCTACCATCGACGTGGATCCCATCTACAAGGCCGACTGGGAGAAATACGGTTTCTTCGACATCAAGTACAAGAACACCGTGCCCACCATCCGTGCTTATTCCATGGCTTCATATCCCGCAGAGAAGGGTGTCATCAAGCTCAACGTCCGCATCGCAACCCCTCCGTTTGACCGCAGTCAGCCCAAGGGCGTCTTCAAGATGCTCCCCGTGCCTCCGGGCATAGGATCTACCTACGTGTTCACCCGCAAGCCGGGCGACAAGGTCATGATCAGCGGCCCTTACGGCGAGTTCCTCCTTCCCAAGGATGATCCCGACGATATGGAATACATCTTCGTGGGCGGCGGTGCAGGTATGGCTCCTCTTCGCAGCCACATCATGCATCTGTTCAAGACCCTCAAGACCAAACGCGAGGTGCACTTCTTCTACGGTGCCCGTGCCTTGGTGGAGGCCTTCTATCTGGAAGATTTCGCAGAGATCGAGAAGGAATTCCCCAACTTCCACTTCCATCTGGCCCTGGACCGTCCCGATCCGGCAGCCGATGCAGCGGGCGTTAAGTACACCGCAGGTTTCGTACATCAGGTGATGAACGACACCTACCTGAAGGATCACGAGGCTCCGGAGGACATCAAGTACTTCATGTGCGGTCCGCCTATGATGGTCGGAGCCGTCAACGGCCTGCTCGACAGTCTGGGAGTTCCTCCCGAGAGCATCCTCTACGACAACTTCGGTTAATAGTCCGCAGTTCTCAAACAAAAAAGAACCGGCCCATTCGAGCCGGTTCTTTTTATCTGTTCTCGTACATCTGTTTGTAATAGTTCTGGTAGTCACCGCTGGTGACATTGTCCAGCCATGCCTGATTGTCCAGATACCAGCGGACGGTTTTTTCTATGCCCTCTTCGAACTGAAGGCTCGGCTCCCAGCCAAGTTCCTTCTTGAGTTTGGAGGAATCTATCGCGTAACGCAAATCGTGGCCGGCACGGTCGGTAACGTAGGTAATCAGGCCCATATCTTCACCCTCCTTGCGGCCAAGCAGGTGGTCTACAGTATTGATGAGAACCTTGATTATGTCGATGTTCTTCCACTCGTTGAAGCCGCCGATGTTGTAGGTGTCTCCCACTTTGCCTTTATGGAATATGAGGTCGATGGCGCGGGCGTGATCTTCTACGTACAGCCAGTCGCGGACGTTCTCCCCCTTGCCGTATACCGGCAGCGGCTTACGGTGGCGGATGTTGTTGATGAACAGAGGGATGAGTTTCTCCGGGAACTGGTAGGGGCCGTAGTTGTTGCTGCAGTTGGTCACAATCGTAGGCAAGCCGTAGGTGTCATGGAATGCACGCACAAAATGGTCGGAACTTGCCTTTGATGCACTATACGGGCTGTGCGGCTGATATTTGAGATCTTCTGTGAAGAACTTCTCTCCGTATGCAAGATGATGCTCCCCGCTGCTGGCTTTGGTGGTGAAAGGCGGCTTTATGCCCTCCGGATGGGTCATCTCCAGAGCGCCGTAGACTTCGTCTGTACTGATATGGTAGAAACGGCAGGAAACAGATGCCCGGTCGCGGCCGGGCATGACGTGATCGTCACCCCCGACCTGATCGGGGGTCTTGCCGGGCATGACGTAGCCCATCGGCTCCCAATAGGCCTTGGTCGCCTGCAGCAGGCTCAGGGTGCCCATCACGTTGGTCTGTGCAAAGGTGAACGGATCCTTGATGCTGCGGTCCACGTGACTCTCCGCAGCCAGATGGATGACTCCGGTCACATTTTCTTCCTGCATCAACTTCAATACCCCTTCGAAATCGCAGATATCCATCTTTACGAATCTGTAGTTGGGGGCGTTCTCTATATCGCGCAGGTTTGCCAGATTGCCGGCATAGGTAAGTTTGTCCAGATTGATGATTCTGCTCTGGGGATATTTGTTCACGAACAGCCGCACTACGTGACTGCCTATGAAGCCGGCACCACCGGTGATGAGTATGGTCTCTTTGAAGTTCATCTACAACAAATTATGAAGATACTGTCCGTATTGGTTCTTTTCCATGGTGGCCGCCTTTTGCCGCAGCTGTTCCGCAGAAATCCAGCCGTTTTTAAATGCGATCTCTTCCAGGCAGGCGATGTTGGCGCCGGTGCGGTCTTCGATGACCTCCACGAACGTGGATGCCTGCAGCAGGGATGCGAAGGTGCCGGTGTCAAGCCAGGCGAAACCGCCCTCCAGCAATTGCACCTTTAGCTGGCCGCGTCTTAGAAATACCTGGTTCACAGAAGTGATTTCCAACTCGCCGCGGGCCGAGGGGCGCACGTTCTTTGCAATTTCTATCACGTCGTTCGGATAGAAGTAAAGGCCGGTAACAGCATAGTCGCTCTTGGGCGCCGAGGGTTTTTCTTCAATCGAGAGGCAATTGCCCTCTGCATCAAATTCTGCCACGCCGTAGCGCTGCGGGTCGGCCACTTTGTAGCCGAAGATGGTGGCATTTCCGCCATCTGCAGTATTTACCGCCTCGCGCAGCATAGTCTCGAATCCCTGTCCGTGAAAGATATTGTCGCCCAGCACAAGGCAGACACTGTCGCTGCCGATAAACGATTCGCCGATTATGAAGGCCTGCGCCAGACCGTCGGGCGACGGCTGTTCGGCATAACTGAAACTGACGCCGAAATCGGCACCGCTGCCCAGCAGACGGCGGAATGCGGGCAAGTCCTGCGGAGTGGAAATGATGAGGATATCACGTATGCCGGCCTGCATCAGTACCGATACGGGATAATAAATCATCGGCTTGTCATATACAGGGAGCAACTGCTTGCTGACCCCTATTGTGATAGGATACAGGCGGGTGCCGCTGCCTCCGGCCAGGACGATTCCCTTCATAATCGAAAAATATTAAAAAAGTGTGTTAATAATTGCCGACCGTTGCATTTAATAAGACGAGAAGGCAAAATACTATATACAAATATATGAAAAAATCATTGAAATTTACTCTCTTGACAGCCAGCGTAGTGCTGATGGCATCTTTGTCGGGCTGCTCAAAGGGATTTGCTGATTTTGACGGCAGGGAAACCGGTGCCCCCTACGGAATGCCAGATGCTGTTGGTGGCGAGGGCGGAATTTTTGACGGTGGCGAAGGTGGCGGCGAAGGTGAAAGCACACAACCCATCCACGGCAGCGGCGTTGTAACCGCTGGCGAATGGAACGATATCGCCAACTGGGAATTCTGGAGCAAATTGCTCAACAATCAGGACTGGGCGGGATATGCAACATACTGGATGTTTTACCCCCGCAATTTTGTTTACGTAGAGTTGCAGGATGCCGGGGAGGCTCCCGTTTGCGGAACGAAGGTCGTTCTTGAGAAAGATGGCCAGAAGGTTTGGGAAGCAGTCAGCGACAACACCGGTCACGCTGTCCTCTGGGCAAATATGACCGACGATACATTCAAGGTCGATGCCGCAGGCTACATACTTAAAATTGACGGCGCAAAGTATCAGGACCTGCAGTTCACGACCCCCAACTCTGCTGAACTGGCCGTGAACAAATATACCGTAGCTTCATCTAAGGTACAGAACGCAATCGACGTGGCATTCATAGTGGATGCAACGGGCAGCATGACAGACGAGATTGATTTTCTGAAAGATGACTTGAAGGCGATTATCGACTTTGTCGGCAAGCAGTGCACCGCAGATGTCCGCACCGGTACCGTGTTCTATCGTGACGAAGATGACAAATATGTGACCAAGCATTCCCAGTTCACCAATAAGGTGTCCGATACTGTTAAATATATCGGCGATCAGGAGGCAGATGGCGGCGGCGACTGGCCTGAGGCTGTTCACAAGGCACTTTCTGAAGGTCTCCAGTCCCTCAGTTGGAATACCCAGGCAAAAAGCCGCGTGGCATTCCTGGTTCTGGACGCTCCGCCCCATCACGAAGAAGACATCATCGCTTCCTGCCAGAAATCCATCGCCAAGTATGCCGAGATGGGTATCAAGATTGTCCCGGTAGCTGCCAGCGGCATCGATAAAGGCACCGAGTATCTTCTCCGCAGTTTTGCGATGGCAACAAACGGCACATACGTATTCATCACCAACGACAGTGGTGTGGGCAACCAGCACATCGAAGCAACTGTGGGTGAATACGAAGTAGAAAAGTTGAATGACCTAATAGCGCGTCTTATCATAGCTTACGCAAAGTAAGACGCGTCTTTCTGTATTTTAAGTTATATTAGTTATTTGTCGAAGAAAGGGCAACTCCGCAAGCGGGGTTGCCCTTTTGGGTTTCTTAATTTCCCAGCAAAAGAAATGTTGCGGCGCGAAGGCGTCTGTCGCCCTGATAGAGGGCGTTGCTGCGCCAGTCGGGAATCTGGGTGGAGAGATGCTCGCGAATCTCGCGGCGGGCTAAGGGATGGTTGCGGGCGGCACCTACGGCGGCCTTTTTGATGTAGATATAGTCCAGAATCTCCTTGTCGGATTCGTATAGTCCCTTGCTGCGGGCAAACTCCAGCAGGGCATCGAAAGACTCCATCCGTTGCATATATCGGTCTCTCATACGCCCAAATGACAGGGAGTCGTGCCTGAGTCTGTAGAAATACAGGGGCGCATTTACCGCCGCTATGCGGTGGGCGCAGAGCAGCGTGCAGGTCAGAAAGCAACTGTCCTCGGCGCTGCGGGTGGCGGGGAAGGAGATACCCTCGCGGGCCAGCAATTCGCGCCGGTATATAAACGATGTGAAATACGATTTATAATTCTTGAGGAAGAAGAGCCGCTTCTCACCGTTGAAATCGCCGCATTCTACCACAGGGTTGCTCCAGACTGTGTTCTTGCGCCCTTTCAAGGCCAGAATGTTGCAGCAGGCGATGTCGGCATCGAACTTGACGGCTGCCTCGTAAAGCACTTCGCAGAAAAGCGGGTCCAGATTGTCGTCGCTGTCGAGGAAGGCTATGTATTCGCCACCGGCCATCTTAAGGCCGACGTTGCGTGCTGCTCCGGGACCGCCGTTGGCTGCTGTTGCGCCAAATACGCACTTCAGCGAAGACGACGCAGCCAGAGCACGCGCCTGCGAAAGTGAATCGTCGCCGCCGTGGTCGTCTATGAATATGAATTCCAGATCGGCAGCGATGCTCTGCTGCGCGATGTTTCTGAAAAGGGAGGGTAAAAACCGTGCAGAATTGTATAGAGGAATTATGACCGATATCTTAGTCATCTTCCCTGTTGGTGAGCGCGGTGACATACAGCGCGCTCTGCTCTACCTTCTGCTTTGCGTAGTCGAGAGTCACCACAAATCTCTTGCGTTTGCTTGTAGGTGCTTCGAACATTGCGTCCATCATCATGGTTTCGCAAATCGAACGCAGGCCGCGGGCGCCGAGCTTGAACTCGATGGCCTTGTCCACGATGAAGTCCAGTACATCATCGCCAATCACCAACTTGATTCCGTCCAGACGGAACAGTTCTGTGTACTGCTTTATGATGCTGTCCTTGGGCTCGGTGAGGATGGCGCGCAGGGTGTTGCGGTCCAGAGCGTTGAGGTGGGTGATTACCGGAAGGCGGCCGATGATTTCCGGGATAAGGCCGTAGGCGCGCAGATCCTGCGGAGCTACGTACTGTATCATGTTGTTCTTGTCTATCAGGTCGCGCTTCTTCTGTGCGTCGTAGCCGACCACCTGGGTGTTGAGGCGGTGGGCTATGTGACGCTCTATACCCTCGAATGCGCCTCCGCAGATGAACAGGATATTATCTGTGTTGACGGCAATCATCTGCTGCTCCGGGTGCTTGCGGCCGCCCTGGGGCGGAACGTTCACGATGCTGCCCTCGATAATCTTGAGCAGTGCCTGCTGCACTCCCTCGCCCGAAACGTCGCGGGTGATGGAGGGGTTGTCGCTCTTGCGGGCAATCTTGTCGATTTCGTCTATGAAGACGATGCCGCGCTCGGCACGCTCGACGTCGTAGTCTGCATCCTGCAGAAGCCGGGTCAGGATGCTCTCGACATCCTCACCCACATAGCCCGCTTCGGTAAGTATGGTGGCGTCCACGATTGCGAACGGCACGTTAAGCATCTTGGCGATGGTGCGGGCCAGCAGGGTCTTACCGGTGCCGGTGGGTCCGACAAGCAGGATGTTGGACTTCTCTATCAGTCCGGCATCCTTGTTCTCTATGCGCTTGTAGTGGTTGTAAACAGCCACCGAAAGCACTTTCTTGGCGGCATCCTGACCAATGACATACTGACTTATAAAGTCGTACATCTCGCGCGGTTTCCTCAGCGAGAAGTCGCCGACGACCTTGCCGTTGCTCTTGATGTTGCTGCCTTTTGGATTGAGCACTTCGCGTACCGCATTGTACGCAGCCTCCGCACAGTCGCAGCAGATGGCGGCATGCTCTGTGGTAATCAGCAGGTCAACCTCTTCCTGGCTGCGTCCGCAGAATACGCACCTGTCGGGATTTTTGGTAGTTTTTGCCATTATTTCTTAGCCGCCTTGGAAGCGGGACGGGTAACGATTTCGTCTATCATGCCATATTCGAGGGCATCCTTTGCGGTCATCCAGTAGTCGCGGTCGGCGTCCTTTACAATCTGCTTGAAGGTCTTGCCGGTGTGCTCCGCCAGAATCTGGTAGAGTTCGTCCTTGAGTTTCAGGATTTCGCGGGCGGTAATCTCGATGTCGGATGCCTGGCCCTGTGCGCCGCCCATAGGCTGATGGATCATCACGCGGGAGTGGGGCAGGGCGCTGCGCTTGCCCTTGGTGCCGGCAGCCAGCAGTATAGACGCCATAGATGCGGCCAGGCCGGTGTTGATGGTGTGCACGTCGCTGGCGATGGTCTGCATGGTGTCGTAGATGCCGAGACCTGCATAAACCTCTCCGCCGGGAGAGTTTATGTACAGCGATATGTCGGAATCATAGCCGTTGCTGTCCAGGAACAGCAGCTGCGCCTGGATGATGTTGGCCACCTCGTCGTTGATGGGGCATCCCAGGAATATGATGCGGTCCATCATCAGGCGGGAGAATACGTCCATCTGAGCCACGTTCAGCTGGCGCTCCTCGATAATCATCGGGTTCATGTAGCTCGACACGATCTTGCCGTAGCCGTCCAGTGTCAGCGAGCTGATGCCGCGGTCCTTAACCGCAAATTTTTCGAATTCGGATTTCATTTCGGATTATTTTGCAAGTTCGCGCATCTTCTCCAGCGAGATGCTCTTCTTTGCCAGTGTGGCGGTCTTCTTCACGAAGTCGATAGCCAGGTCGTTCTCTACTTTCTCGTAGATGCGGCGGGCCTGCTGCTGGTCGGAAAGAAGGCGGTCGGCAGCCTCTTTTGTCTGCTCTTCAGGCAGTGAGGAGAGACCGTACATAGCGTACTGGTAATTGACAAAGTTGCGGGCTTCGCGCTCCATGTCCTCCTTTGTGACCTTGATGTCGTGTGCTTTCATCAGGCGGCTGCGGACGATGTCCCAGCGGAAGTCCTTCATAAAGGCGTCAAAGTCCTTCTCGATGTCCTCTGCGGTGAACTTGCCCTCGTTTGCTGCAAGCAGCCAGCGCTTGATGAACTCTTCGGGAAGCTTGATATCAGCCTTGTTAACCAGATATTCGCGGGCGTCGATGCCGAAGCGATAGTCGCTTTCGCCCTGATACTCTTCTGCGAGGCGGTCGGCGATCTTCTTGTCGAAGTCTTCGGGGCTCTTGACGGCATCCTTGCCGAAGATGCGGTCGTAGGTCTCCTGGTTCTCCTCGGCGTCCTTGTAGGTCTTGATGCTCTTCACGGTCATCTTCCAGACGGGCTCCATCGCAGCCAGCTCCTCTTTCCCCAGGTGCAGCATGGAGGCGCGGTCGGTCTCGTTGGCAAAGGTCTCGACTACGTTTACGTCGCGAACCTCGCCCGGCTTGATGCCGATAAAGCTCTTCTTGATATCTTCGTTGGCCATGGAGCGGAGTGCTACGTAGGTGTCCTCCACCTTGTGCTCACCCTGCTCAAAGTCGGCGGTCATAAAGTCGTCGGCGCCCAGTTTCTTGCCGTCTACCATTGTGCCGAACTGCTTCAGGAGGTTCTTCTTATAATCTGCCTTTGCGGCTTCGGTGACGCGTACCTTGTAGTAGGGGATGCTGTCCTTGTCGGTTACGTCGATGTTGACTTCCGGATAGAGTCCAAGATCATATTCGAAACTAAGGCTCTCGCCGTTCTCCCAGTCGTTCTTCATATCCTTGTCGCTGGGTAGCGGCTCACCGATAATCTCCAGCTTCTTGGCCTCGATGTGCTTGTTGATGGCGTCGCTGACAAGGCTGTTGACCACTTCTGCCATAGCCTGGCCGCCGTAGAGGCGCTCTATGAGCGACATGGGAGCCATACCCTTGCGGAAGCCCTTGATGTCTGCCTGGTGGCGGAAATTGTTGAGTTTCTTCTTCCTGGGTTCTTCCCAGTCAGCTTTGTCCAGCTTGACGGTCAACTTAAGGTTGAGGTCGTCGATTTTTTTCTCTTTGACTTGCATTTCTATATTTTTTGATTTTGTATTCCGTATAAAGGGATGCAAAGTTAGTAAAAAATAGCTATTTTTGTAAAAATCTGACAGATGTATAAATATATACCGGCAAACGAGTCCCGTTTTTACGAAGAATTGTTCTCCCTGCTGCGAATTCCTTCTGTTAGCAGCGAACCCGAGCATAAAGATGATATGAAACGCTGTGCTGAGCGGCTCTGCGAGTTGCTGCTGGCGGCGGGTGCAGGCGAGGCGAAGGTCTATAAGACCAAAGGCCATCCGGTGGTTTTTGCCCAGAAGATAATCGACCCTTCGCGGCCCACGGTGCTGGTCTACGGCCATTACGATGTGCAGCCGGTGGATCCGATCGGGGAGTGGAATAGCGACCCGTTCGAGCCCGAGATTCGCGACGGCGCCATCTACGCCCGCGGCGCCAATGACGACAAGGGGCAGATATTCATGCATCTGAAGGCGTTCGAATACCTGGTGGCAACCGGCCAGCTGCGACACAACGTCAAGTTTATCTTCGAAGGCGAGGAGGAGATAAGTTCCCCGTCGCTGCCCGAGTGGGTTGCTGCCCATACCGATCTGCTCGCCTGCGACGTCATACTGGTCTCCGACACCACCATGATATCGGCCAAAGTGCCCTCCATCAACTGCGGAATGCGCGGCCTGACCTATATGGAGATATTGGTCAAAGGTCCCTCCGCCGACCTTCACTCGGGTCACTACGGCGGAGCGGTGGCCAACCCGGCCAATGTGCTTTGCGAGATTGTCAGCAAGCTGATTGACAAGGACGGCCGCATCACCATCGACGGCTTTTACGACGATGTCGTGGAACTATCTGCAGAGGAGCGGAAGATGCTTTCCCGGGCGCCCTTCGACGAGAAGGAATTTGCCGGTGAGATTGGCGTCCCCGGCGTCCGCGGCGAGAAAGGCTACACCAGCCAGGAGCGGCGCAGCATCCGCCCTTGCCTGGATGTGAACGGTATTGTCGGCGGTTTTACTGCGGAGGGATCCAAGACCATAATTCCCCGCGAGGCCCGCGCCAAGGTATCCATGCGGCTGGTGCCAAACCAGCGCTGCGGCAAGATAGCGGAACTGTTCAAGAAATACATAAAAAAGATTGCTCCCAAGGATGTCAAGGTAGAAGTCATCGAGCATCACGGCTGCGACGGCTTTCTGATTCCGGTATCGTCCAAAGCCTATCAGGCTGCGGCCAGGGCAATTGGCGAGGTATACGGCATAGAGCCGGTTCCCAGCCGAGGCGGCGGCAGCATCGGCATCCTGGCCGAGATGCAGCAGCTTCTGGGGGCAGACCCGCTCCTGATGGGATTCGGTCTGGAGCGCGACTTCATACACTCTCCCAACGAAAGTTACCTTCTGGACCAGCTCTTCAAGGGAATGCAATCCATAGCTCTTTTCTACAAGTATTATGACCGCTAACCAACTGTACGAGCAGATCAAGGCCAAGAAAAGCTGCCTTTGCGTGGGGCTGGACACGGTTCTGGAGAATCTTCCTTCCGCATTGGACGGTGAGCAGTACCCGCTGTTCATTTTCAATAGGGAAATTGTGGATGCCACCGCCGATATGGCGGTATGCTACAAGCCGAACACCGCCTTTTACGAATGCTATGGCGCTTGGGGCTGGCAGCAGCTGGAGATGACCGTGGCCTACATCAAGGAGCAGTATCCGGAGATAATGGTCATAGCGGATGCCAAGCGCGGAGATATCGGCAATACCGCCGCCCGATATGCCAAGGCATTCTTCGATAATATGCCCTGCGACGCCGTGACGATAGCGCCTTATATGGGCCGCGACAGCGTGGCGCCCTTTCTCGAATACAAGGACAAGTGGGCGGTGGTGCTTGGCCTGACCTCCAACGCCTCGGCTGCCGATTTTGAACTTGACGGTGACCTTTACAAAAAGGTCATACGCAAGTCGATGGAGTGGGGCACTGCCGACAATCTGATGTTCGTGGCGGGCGCTACCAGGCCGGAGATGCTCTCCCAAATAAGGGAGATATGTCCCGACCACTTCCTGCTGGTGCCCGGCGTCGGCGCTCAGGGCGGCAGCGTGGAGCAGGTGGCAAAGTACGGCCTCAATTCCCGTTGCGGTCTGCTGATAAACTCCTCACGCGGCATATTATACGCCTCCCGCGGAAACGATTTCGCCTCTGCGGCAGCCGGAGCAGCATCTGTCCTGAGAGATCAGATGGCGAACATTTTTGAATAGAATCGTTGCAAATACGGCTTTTCGTGCTATATTTGCGTATCCTATTCGGGCAGCGGTCATCTTCTGCCGCCCGTATCATCTTAAAAAACATATATGTACGACATTATTCAACTCAATGGCAAGAGTAGGGAAGAATTGATAGAGATTGCCAAAAAACTGAATGTTAAAAAGCCTGAGTCCATCGCAGAGAAAGATCTTGTTTATGTAATTCTGGACGAACAGGCCATCCAAAGCACCGAACCTGTCACCAGGACCAAGACAGCCGCCAAGGGCCGCGCCAAGAAGGCTGCGGAGGCACCGGCTGCAGAGGAACCTGCACCCAAGAAGAAACCCGGCCGCAAACCCAAGGCTGCGGCTGCAGAGCCCGCTCCGGCAGTGGAAGAGGCACCCGCGGCTGAGGCCAAGCCCGCCCGCAAGCGCGTGGCCCGTTCCAAGGCCGTCAAGGTGGATATAGACGCTCCTCAGTCAGAAACTCCGGCAGTCCAGGCTCCCGCAGAAGCGGCTGTACCCGCTGCCGACCAGCAGCAGAAAAAGCTCCGTCCCCGTATGCGTCAGGCGGCAGCTGCCCAGCAGCAGAATCAGCCGGCACAGCAGGCGGAAAGACCTGCCGAGAGGCCTCAGCAGCCCCAGCAACAGAACCAGGGCCAGCCGCAGCAGAATCAGAACAACAACCGTCCACAGAATCAGCCTCAGCAAAACCAGCAGAATCAGCAGCCCCAGCGTCCCCGTGTAGAATACGACGGCGTGGTGCAGGCGAGCGGCGTGCTGGAGGTTATGCCGGACGGCTACGGTTTCCTGCGCTCTTCTGACTACAACTATCTGAACTCACCCGACGATATCTATGTATCGCAGTCACAGATAAAGAATTATGCCCTAAAGCCGGGCGACACAATCAAGGGTGACATCCGGCCTCCGCGCGAGGGTGACAAGTATTTCCCGCTGGTGCGTATCCATACCATCAACGGCCGCACTCCGGAATTCATCCGCGACCGCGTCCCGTTCGATTTCCTGACTCCTCTGTTCCCCGACGAGAAGTTCAACCTGACCGGCAACGGCCACAACAGCAACCTGTCGGTGCGCATCGTGGATATGTTCACCCCTATCGGCAAGGGTCAGCGCGGCCTTATCGTGGCGCAGCCCAAGACAGGTAAGACCGTCCTGCTCAAGGACATCGCCAACGCAATTGCGGACAACCATCCGGAAGTGTTCATGATGGTGCTCCTGATTGACGAACGTCCCGAGGAGGTCACCGACATGCAGCGCAGCGTCAAGGCCGAGGTAATCGCCTCTACATTCGACGAACCCGCCGAGCATCATGTAAAGGTGGCCAATATCGTCCTGGAGAAGGCAAAGCGTCTGGTAGAGTGCGGCCACGACGTAGTCATCCTGCTGGATTCCATCACCCGCCTGGCCCGCGCCTACAACACCGTTCAGCCCGCTTCCGGCAAGGTGCTCTCCGGCGGTGTGGACGCCAATGCCCTGCACAAACCCAAACGTTTCTTCGGCGCTGCCCGCAACATAGAGAACGGCGGCTCGCTCACCATTCTGGCCACCGCCCTCACCGAGACCGGATCCAAGATGGACGACGTGATTTTCGAGGAATTCAAGGGCACCGGCAACCTGGAGCTCCAGCTGGACCGCAAGCTCAGCAACAAGCGTATCTTCCCCGCAGTGGACGTTACCCTTTCCAGCACCCGCCGCGACGATTTGCTCTACAATCCGGAGCACATCAACCGCATCTGGATACTCCGCAAGTATCTCTCCGATATGAATTCTGTTGAGGCTATGGAGTTCATGCTCTCCCGTCTGGAGCGCACGCGCGACAACGAGGAGTTCCTCTACACAATGCAGCAGGATTCTATGGCTTAGTTATTTGCTGCCGGGGCGGCAGAAGCAGAAGGAGATGTTCCGTCTACTGGCGGGACATCTCTTTTTTTACGGTTCTTCTTGCGGAAGAGATCCTTGAAGGAATCGAATTCCTCCTTGTATGAGATGCCGGCGCCGTTGCGCTGTGTCTGGTCCAGGTAGTTGCTGTATTCGTCGGCGGAGTGCGAGAATAGTTTAAGCCTGGTCTTGCCGCGACGGTCAAGCTTGATGTCGACGTCGATGTCACCCACGATATCGTCGCGGATGCTGGTCATATACCGGCGGTTGCCGACGTTGCCGTTCACGCTCACGCGGTTGTTGAGCAGCTGGGTGGATACCGCCACGTCAAAGATGTCCTGGCCCGTCTCGGTGGGCTGATAGTTGAAGCCGAAGTCGATGGGGATGTCCAGCTGCTGCAGGATGCTGTTCAGCTGGGTGCTCATGATTTCTGTGGCGTTGAAGTAAGACACCGAGGTGTTGTTCACGATACCGCTCTGCTCGTCGGGAATGAACGAACCGGAGATGATGAGCGCCAGGAACTGCCTCATCCGCTTTTCCTCCGTGTTCAAGGTGTTCTCTATCAGCGCCTGGACAGTCGGATCCAGGTCGTCTATCTTGATATCGAAGCCCAGGCTGGGGTTGGCCAGGCGGTCGGTAATCTTGATGTTGCAGTTGACGGGCCTGCGGATTGAATTCTCCGCTCCGGTGGCCATCAGAGGCGAGATGGAGGCCTTTGTGCGGTAGGAGGCGGTCATGTTCAGTTCGGAACGCATGATGTCGCCGTTAAAGTGGATCGAACTGCCCGGATCAAGAGAGAAGTCGCGGGTCACGAGGCCCAGCAGCGCCAGGCTGTATTCACCCTCCGATACGGTGTAGTCGCCCGTTATCGAGAAGTCGTTGTCCTTGACGGTGATATCCACCGTGCCGCTGCCGTTCACGTGCAGGGCGTCGCCGGAATCGGTGTCCAGTTCCAGATTCAGGCGGGCGTCGTCGGTGGCACGGATGCGGGCGAATACGTTGAGACCGCTGCCGGAAGCGCGTTCCTCGGCCTTATCCTTTACGCGATACAGGTTTATGAGGGAATCTATGGCAGATACCTTGGGCGCGGGGCGGTTGTCAACAAACGTCAGGATAGATGACTGCGAAGTGGAGGCAGAGCCCAGCGGTATGCTTATTTCGGTGCCGGGACGCGTCACCAGGTCGAGGTTCAAGGCCAGCGCGCTTATCGGGCCGGTTATGCCGACCTCCCCGGAAGCATACGCCTTGCCGTAGAAGGTTTCGTTGTGGCTGTAATCGGTGTCCAGGCCAAACAGGTTGTGGGCCCTGATCTTGATGCCCAAGTTGAAGTCCTTGAAGTGGTCGTGGGTAACGACGCCGCTCATGGTGCCGGTGCCGTTTCCGGCATCCTTGATATTGAAGTCGCGCAAAGTGATCCGATTGCTTGTCATATCGATGTAGCCGTCCATGGTGTAAGGCACCTGGGTGTAGTCCAGCTTGGCACAGAACTTCTCCAGACGGCCGCCCTTCATGGTGATTTCGGGCTGACTGAGTTTGCCGGAGATCAGTGCGTCGGCGGTCAGGGTGCCGCTGACGTCGGTGGCCAGGTCGGAGATGAACGGCTCTATGGCGGCCACATTGAAACGCTTGGCGCTCAAGGTGGCATTGATGGTCTCTTTCTCCGGAGAATAGTGCCCGGCTACGGAGAGCACCTGCTTCCCGTCCAGAATGTTCTTTGCCATCAGGTTCACGCGGTGCAGGGTATCGTCCCAGTTGCTGTGCGCCTCTATGCGGCCTATTGTCTGCCCCGCCAGGGCCAGCGAATCCACCGCTATGTCGCCGAAGACGTCGGGGCGCGAGTAGATGCCTATTATTTTGCCGTTGCCCGACAGAGAGCCGCTTATGTTGAGCGGATTCTTCATCATCAGGTTTGCCAGCGAAAGGTCCAGGTCGCGGATGTTGAAAGAGCAGGTGTCGGCGCTGCTGCCGGACAGAATGCCGTCTATGTCGATGCCCTGGTCGCGGTTGTAGAGGCTGAAATCGTTGATGGTGATGTGCTTGTCGGCCAGATAGACACTGGAAGGATCCATATTCCACTTTTCACCGCCCAGTCGGAGGAACGAGTGCCCAAGGTGTACCAGCATCTTCTGGTTGCTCTCCCTGAGGTTGGGGAACGACAGCAGTGCCTGCAGGTGGCCGGCATCCAGCGAGTCGGGGTCGTTGCAGAATGTGAAATCGGCCAGGGCGCTGTTGCGCGAACAGTCGGCCTTGAGTAGTCCGTCGGCCAGGCTGATACCGCCCACGCGTATCATCTGAGTGGCTATGTCTGCCTTTGAGCTGTGCTGCTTGAAGTCGAGTTTTGCATCCAGATCCTGCACATATATGTTGTCGTATGCCAGAAGGGGAGAACGGAGGCTGGCGCTGCCGGTACTGTCGCCCTGCGACTTCAGAGAGATGGACGTTCCGTTTTCTATGTGCACGCCGGGAACAAGATAGCCCAGCAAACCCTTCATGTCGAGCGCCTTGAACGACAGGTCGAACTTGTCGGTGCAGGGTACGGGCATCTTCTTCATCCTTCTGGCCAGATTGTCCAGCTTGCCCAGCAGCGCCATTCCCTCTATCTGGGGGATGATGTCGGTGATGAAGGCGTTGCCGCGGTAGCGGACCCGCAACATCTGGCTGTTGACGCCCAGCATGTAGCGTTCCTTGCCGTTGAGGGATATGATCTCTATGTTGCCCAGGTTGAAGGTACCGTCGGGACTCTTGCACTGGATATCGGTGATATCGGCCTTGCCCATAATGCGGCCTTCGGGTGTCTGTGTAATATCGGCTTCGGCATTGAGCCTGACGGTGGATATGTTGCGCTTGTCAAAATGCAGCGCCGCCAGATCGGCATGTCCCAGCGAGAGTTTGGCGTGATAGAGGCTGTTGCCGCTGGTGCTGGGGGCCATGATGCCCTGGAGGATGAATTTCAGGTTGGGGTCGGCGCAGACAATCCGCCCTTCGAATTCGTTCTGTTTCCAGTTGCCGGTAGCGTTTATGTTGCTGTATGAATAACCGTTGTATTCGAATTTGGGAATGGAAATCTCGTCGATATAATACTCCGTATCCTTCTCGTTGTAGGCAAAGATGCCCGATGCGGAGGCGTGGCATGTGGTCTTGCCAAGGCCGTCCACCTGCAGGAACCGGCCCAGATCGAATTCTTTGAGGTCGGCGTAGCCCAGCACCTCGTATGCCCTGTCGCCGTCGGCGCGGCACATCAAATCGACATTGCAGCCACCCAGGTTGCTCTTGACGGCGCCGTAGGCCACGAAGTCCTCGAAGAATCCGTTGAGCGAACCTTCAAAAGAGAACTGTGTCCCGGGGGCCAGCTTGGATATGGAAGATTTGTCAAATGCGTTCTTGTCCATGGCGCACTGGTAGACGATCTCCGCAATATCCCTGGTGTTGGTGTAGCTCTTGTTTACGGTGATGGTGGCCATCGTGTTGCGGTCGTCGGGGAGGCCGTTCAGGTGGGCGGCGATGTCCAGGAAAGACTCCCGGGTTCCTGACCATATCCTGAGCGATTCGGTGCGCAGGTCGGATACGGTGCCCGTCACGGTGCCGTCTATTATGAGCTTCAGATCCAGATATGAGATGTCGGGGGCCAGGTGCTGGATGGACCTCAAATCCAGAAGGGCGTCATTCAGGGTGGCTTCGAACGGGACGTTCTCCATGAAATTGTCAAAGTCCTTGAAATCCTTGAAGTTGAGGTCGGCCTTCGGCAGCGACAGGTCGGAGTAGGCGTCCTTGTAGTTGAAATCGACGACGTGCACTCCGGTGGAGTCGTAGGCGGCGTCGAAGGAGAGGTTCTGCAGGTCGTATCCGCTGCCGCGCTCCTTGAAAGAGAGTTTGTTGACCTTGGCCGAAGCACTTTCTCCGTTATACTTGACGTCTTTGACATCCAGGTGGAGGTCTTCTATGTACAGGTCGTTGAAGTCGATCTGTCGCGGATCCTTGTCGCGGTTGACGTGGTCGCCGTATGCGTTGTAGTTGACTACTTTGAAATCGTTGAGTACAAGGTGCCCTATGGAGGCGTTCATCTTGGGAAGCGAGAAGGGTTTGTCCTCATTCCCGTCATCGTCTTTCTGTGACTTGGGCAGGTTCTGCGGAAATAGCTGACCGCCGTCCAGGCTGATACGGTTGACCTTCATGTTGCCGGTGAGCATCTTCAGCGGCGAAATGGATGCGGAGGCGTTGTTGCACACCAGGACGGTGTCCTTACCATTAGCTACTACCACATCGTTCATCAGCACCCTGTCGAAAAGGGCAAAGTGGATATCGCCAACGCTGATATCCATTCCGGTCTTCTCGCTTAGGCTTTTGGTGACCTTGTTGCAGATGGCCTTCTGCACCGGAGGCAACTGCAGCGCAATCACCGCCGCCGTGGACAAAGCCACAACAGTCGCGAGCACCGCCAGCACTATTTTTATCCACCGTTTCATCGGGCCGAAATCACTTTTAACTTACAAAAATAATCAATACGGTTAATTAATCAAAGACGTTATTTTCATTTTGCCAGCTCCGGAAAAATGACTATCTTTACACGCTTATAAGACATAAAATTTTTAGCAGTAAATGGAAGAAGAATTGGATGAAATTCAGGAACGGATAATTCCTGTAAACATAGAGAGCGAGATGAAGAGCTCCTACATAGATTACTCTATGTCGGTGATTGTTTCACGTGCGCTGCCCGATGTCAGGGACGGTATGAAACCGGTTCACCGCCGCGTGCTTTACGGCATGGACGGGTTGGGTGTAGGGTACGGCGGCGGCACAAAAAAATCTGCCCGTATCGTGGGTGATGTGCTTGGTAAATACCACCCGCACGGCGACAGCAGTGTATACGAAGCTATGGTGCGCCTTGCCCAGTCGTGGAGTATGCGCTACCCGCTGGTGTTCGGCCAGGGCAACTTCGGCAGCATAGACGGCGATTCCCCGGCTGCGATGCGTTATACAGAGGCCAAGCTGGAGCGTCTGGCAGAGGATATCCTTGCCGACCTTGACAAGAATACGGTAGATTTCAGGCCCAACTTTGACGAATCTCTCCAGGAGCCGGTAGTGCTCCCCGCAAAGGCTCCCGTGCTGCTGCTCAACGGCAGCAACGGTATCGCCGTGGGTATGGCCACCAATATGCCGCCCCACAACCTCACCGAGGTCTGCAACGCAATTTGCGCTTATATAGACAATCCCGATATCACGGTAGAGGAGTTGATGGAGCACGTCAAGGGTCCCGACTTCCCCACCGGCGGCATCATCCAGGGCCTGCAGGGCATCAAGGATGCCTTTGAAACGGGTCGCGGCCGCATTGTAATCCGTTCCAAGACAGAGATAGAAGTATCCGACAGCGGTCGCGAGACCATCGTCATCAGCGAGATTCCCTACCAGGTGAACAAGCGCGAGATGATAGAGAAAATCGCGGAGCTGGTAGAGAACAAGAAGATAGAGGGCATCGCTTACATCAACGACGAGAGCGACCGCAATGGTATGCGCGTGGTCATCAAACTCAAGATGGGTGCTGCATCCAACGTTGTGCTCAGCAACCTGTACAAGTACACACCCGTGCAGTCCAGCTTCTCGGTTAACAACATCGCTCTGGTAGACGGCAAGCCCCGCCTGCTTCCTCTCAAAGAACTTATCCACTATTTTGTACGTCACCGCCACGAGGTGGTAGTGCGCCGCGCCAAATTCGAACTGGACAAGGCCGAGAAGCGCGCCCATATATTGGAAGGCCTGCTCAAGGCGCTGGACATCATCGACCTTATCATAGAGCACATCCGTGCTTCCAAGACAGTCCTGGAGGCGCGCGACGGCCTTATGGAGAAGTTCGGCTTCACCCAGCCGCAGGCCGATGCCATCGTGGAGATGCGTCTGCGCCAGCTCACCGGTCTGGAGCGTGAGAAACTTCAGGCGGAATACGACGACCTTGAAAAACTGATCCACCACCTGCGCGAAGTTCTCGCCGACGAGAGCCTGCAGTTGGCCATTATCAAGGACGAAATGCACGAGCTGATAGACAAGTACGGCGACAACCGCCGCACAGAAATCGCTCCCACCGCAGACGACATCAATCCGGAAGATTTCTACGCCAACGAGGATGTGGTCATCACCATCTCCCACCTGGGCTATATCAAGCGTACCCCGCTTACCGAATACCGTACACAGGCACGCGGCGGCGTAGGCAGCAAGGGCAGCACCACCCGCGAGGAAGACTTTATAGAGCACATCTACGTGGCCAACAACCACAGCACCATGATGTTCTTCACCGCAATGGGCCGCTGCTACTGGCTCAAGACCTACGAGATTCCCGAGGGTGTCAAGGCATCCAAAGGCCGCGCCATCCAGAATCTGCTCAATATAGAGCAGGGCGACAGCGTCAAGGCTTACATCAACGTCCAGAATCTTTCCGATGCGGATTTCGTGGGCAGCCACTACGTAGTGATGGTTACCAAGAAGGGTACCTTCAAGAAGACCTCTCTCAAGGAATACTCCCACGTTCGCGCCAAGGGCGTCAACGCCATCGTCATCCGCGAAGGCGACGAACTGCTGGAGGCCAAGCTCACCGACGGCAACAACTACATTTCACTTGCCAGCCGTGAGGGCCGTCTGTGCACCTTCCACGAGAGCAAGGCCCGTGCAGTGGGTCGCACCAGCATCGGTGTCCGCGGTATGGACATCGGTGATGAAGAGGGTGCAAACGAGGTTGTCGGTATGGTTTGCGTAGATGCCTCCCTGCCGGAGGAGCAGCGTCCCCAGATACTGGTTGTCAGTGAAAACGGCTTCGGCAAGCGCAGCGACCTGATGGAGTACCGCATCACCAACCGCGGCAGCAAGGGCGTCAAGACCATCAATATCACCGAAAAGACTGGCGCGCTTATTGCTATTAAGGATGTTACGGACAGCAATGACCTGATGATAATCAACCGCAGCGGCATCACCATCCGTATGGCGGTAGAGAGCCTGAGGGTTATGGGCCGTGCCACCCAGGGCGTCAAACTCATCAACCTGCGCGAGGGAGATTCCATCGCAGCCGTATGCGAGGTTCCCGCCAGCGAAGATGAGGCACCCAAGGCAGAAGGAGCGGACAATGAAGAATAAATAGACAATAATTAATACCAAAACCATGAAACGCTTAGTAATACTTATGCTCGTTGCCGCAATGGCAATCTCAGCATCGGCTCAGAACCTTTCCAAGAAGGCTGCTGACCTCTTTAAGTATGCAACCAAACTGGAAAAGAGCCTCGAGAATCCCAAGAAGGCAGGTACTTACGAGCCCTGGCTCAAACTGTCTCAGGCTTACTACGACATCTACGACTATCCCAACTCCGACGTATATCCCAACGCACAGCGTTATGAGGTACAGCTGCTCACCAAGGGCAAACAGTTCACCACAGAGGAGCGCACCTGCGGCGGTCAGACCTACACCGTGGACGTATACGAAGACAAGGATCTCTACTACGACGCAAATGGCGTGCTTCAGTTCTGGCTGGTGAAGCAGCCGCTTATGGAAGATGCCCTGGCCAAGAGTACCGAGGCGCTGCTCAAGGCATACAAGCTGGATGAGTACGCATATAAGAACAAGAAATATCCCGAAACCGCAGAGAAGATCCATACCGCATACCACAACACCGGTCTGTTCTACTATATGGCAGATGACAAGGTGAAGGCAGAGGAGTATTTCGAGAAAGCATACCACAGCACCGAGAATCCCATCCTGAACCGTGTCGATACCATCGCCGTTTATTATGCAGCCTTGATGGCCCGTGATAACGGTCACCTGGACAAGGCAATGGAACTGCTCCAGAAAGACCTGCAAGCCGGTTATGCTGCCAAGGGCGAGGTATATGCAATTATGGCGGAAATTTACCGCAGCAGGGAGGATATGGAGAACTACAAGGATATCCTGGAGAAAGGTTTTGCCGCTTATCCGGAGAACCAGCAGATTCTGGTGGGTCTTATCAACTACAATCTTGACACAGGCGGCGACAGCAGCAAACTGTTTGAACTGATACATCAGGCACAGGCCAACGAGCCCGGCAACGCCAGCCTCTATTATGTAGAGGGTGACATCAACAAGAAACTTGGTAACAAAGAGGCTGCACTTGCACTCTTTGACAAGTCCTTCGAAATAGATTCCACCTATATTTTCGGTATCGTAAACAAGGGTATCATTTACTACGATGAGGCCCTGGAATATCAGGAGAAGGCCAACGCACTGGACTTCAACGCCGTCAAGGAGTATGACGAGATGATAGGCGAGGTCAACAACTCCCTCAAGAAGGCAATTGAGCCGTTCAAGAAATCATACGAACTGGCAGAGGGAGACCTCGAGTTGCAGGTTGCCATTGCAGAGTACCTCAAGAACATCTACTTCCGCTTCCGCAACGACAGCGACGAGTACATGCAGGAATACGAAAAGTACAACAAGATTTATCACGACGCTACCGAGTAGCAAAATTCATATGAGGGCGGCCTAACGGTCGCCCTTTTTATTATATTTGCCCCGACAAATCATCTTCATTTTTTATGGGTGGACTATTCGGAGTTGTCTCCAAAAAGAAATGTGTGACGGATCTGTTCTACGGAGTGGACTATCATTCACACCTTGGCACCAAGCGCGGCGGTATGGCCGTCATCAACGAAGACGGAACTCTCAAGCGCAGCATTCACAGTCTCAAGCAATCCTATTTCAGAGTTAAATTCGAGCCCGACCTGGCAAAATTCGACGGCCATATGGGCATCGGCGTTATCAGCGACAGCGAGGCGCAGCCCATCGCCGTCCATTCACATCTTGGCCGCTACGCCATCTGCACGGTGATGAAAATATCCAACATCGGAGAACTGGCCGGCGAGGTTATGGACGAGGGGAAGATCTTCACCGAGTTGAGCGACGGATCTACCAATGCCACCGAGCTTCTGGCACAGATGCTCAATCACGGCGCCACCTTTGCCGAAGGCATCCGCTACGCCCAGAGCAAGATAGAAGGGTCGTGCTCTATGCTGATACTTACCGACGATGGCATCATTGCCGCCCGCGATTTCTACGGGCGCACCCCGCTGGTGATTGGCCGCAACGAAGAAGGTTACGCCGTGGCCAGCGAGAGCTGCAGCATGATCAATCTCGGTTACGACTTTGACCGCGAGCTGGGGCCAGGCGAGATAGTGATGATTACCGCCGACGGCGTCAAACAGATACTCCCTGCGGAGGGGAAACTGCACATCTGCTCCTTCCTATGGATATACTACGGCTTCCCCGCTGCATCCTACGAAGGCATCAATGTGGATCAGGCCCGCCGCAATCTGGGTCGTCTGATGGGAGAGCAGGACGATATCAAGGCCGACCTGGTGTCGCCAATTCCAGACAGCGGCAACTGCATGGCTATAGGTTATTCCGAGGGCGCCGGCATTCCCCTGCGCAATGCAGTGGTCAAATATACCCCGACCTGGCCGCGCAGTTTTATGCCGATAGACCAGAGCACCCGTTCACTGGTAGCCAAGATGAAGCTGATACCCAACTACGGGCTCATGAAAGGCAAGAAACTGGTGTTCTGCGACGACAGTATCGTCCGCGGTACGCAGCTCAGGAACAACGTTGAGATATTCCGCCGTCACGGGGCGGGGGAGGTGCACATCCGCATCAGCTGCCCGCCGCTGGTATATCCCTGTCCTTACCTGAACTTCTCCGCATCCAAGTCGCCGCTGGAGTTCGTCACCCGCCGTACCATAGAGCAGATTGAGGGGACTCACGACAAGAATCTAAAGGAATACGCTACCTACGGCAGCCCCTGCTACTGCAAGATGGTTGAAACAGTATGCGCTAACCTAAAGATGAACTCCCTCAAGTTCAATTCTGTGGACAATGTGGTCAAGGCTATCGGTCTGCCCAAGGAGTGCATCTGCACCCACTGTTTCGACGGCACCGGCAACGACTAGAGTCCGGCGATGATACTTACCGCCGTCCTGAGCAGATTCAGGCTCAGATGCAGCGCGGCCTGCGAGAAAGCTCCCAGTACCGGGAGATTTCTTGTTATAAGGGCTATCGGTGTCAGATATATGGAGGCGCTGGTGAGTGGAATCGCTACGAAATTGGTCACCATGAAGTATTTTGGAAAGGTGCCGAAGTAAAACAGCACCAGTGGCGCGGTGGCTGCCTGGCAGCTGATTGAGAGCGCCGTCACGTTCCATACTTTATCCATTATGGCGGTGCGGCACTCCAGCAGCGATTTGACCCGAGGATAAATGAAGCAGATGGCCGCCATTGCGCCGAAGGAGAGCTGGAAGCCGATCTGGAAAGGGGCGTCCGGGTTTGCCAGGGTGATGATAAACGCACTGATTGCAAGTGCCCGCAGCAGGTCGCGCCGGCTGTCCATCAGTTCGCCCGCCTCATACACCGTAATCATTATCACCGCCCGTAATATCGAGTTTGACATGCCGGTTACTATGGCGTAGCTCCAGAGCAAGGCCAGTATCAGCAACTTGCGTATTAATCTCGCCGGGCGGCTGTTGCCGATTATGGCCAGGGTCAGCATCAGGAAAAAGTAGAGCACGCCGATATGCAGGCCGGATAGGGCTATCAGGTGCATCGCCCCGCTCCGTTTGAAATCGCTCTTGAGGGCGCGGTCTATACGGCTGCGGTCGCCGATGGCTATTGCAGAGAGGATGGCCCCTTCGCTGCCGCCTCCGGCCAAGTCGTTCAGCTCGGTCGATATATTCTCCTTGATGGTTGCCGTGCGTTGGGTTAGAGGTCCCTCATGGGCTGGATAACGGCCGATTGAGGCATTGATGGCGCCCAGCATCAGAAAGGCCGCAGCGGCCGCCATACGCCCTCTCTTGCCCGCTACGAGTGCCGCTGCAAGAGGAGTGAGCATTGCCAGAATGATTGTGATTGCCGCCTGCGCCGGGCCAAGACTTGAATCGTGACAGAAAGCCGCGCAGCACCCCGCCGCCAGATCCCCCGCCACAAACGCCGCCGCGTAAAGCGCTATGTTGCATCGTCCCTTCATATCAGTCGTACAATTTGTCACGAAGATAATGGAATTATTCGTAAATTCGCGGTGCGAAAAATCAAAACACACGATATGAATATTCTGGTTCTTAATTGCGGCAGCTCTTCTATCAAATACCAGGTTTTGGATATGAAGAGCGAGACCGAATTCTCTCTGTTGGCAAAAGGTCTTGTAGAGCGTGTCGGAAGCGACAACGCCACCATCACTCATAAGGTTCCCACCCGCGAGGATGTGTTCCAGGAACTCCCCATCCACGACCACTCCAAGGGTATTTCCGTGGTGCTGGAGATGCTGCTGGACAAGGAGAAAGGCGTGCTCAAGAGCCTTTCCGACATAGACGCTGTGGGCCACCGCGTGGCGCACGGCGGCGAATATTTCTCCTGTGCCGCGATGGTAAACGACGACACCATCGACAAGATTGAGAAGTGCTGTGCACTGGCGCCGCTGCACAACCCCGCATCGCTGCTGGGTATCCGTGCCGCAGCCGAACTTATGCCGCAGATTCCGCAGGTAACCGTGTTCGACACATCATTCCACCAGACTATTCCCGACTACGCGTATATGTACGCGCTGCCGTATGAGTATTACCAGAAGTACGGCATCCGCCGCTACGGCTTCCACGGCACCAGCCACAACTTTGTTGCGGGCAAAGCCTGCGACGCCCTGGGCTGGAACATCAAGGAGAAAAAGATCATCACCTGTCACCTGGGTAACGGCAGCAGTATTACTGCGATCAAGGGCGGCAAGTCGATAGATACCTCCATGGGCTTCACCCCGCTGGAGGGCGTCACAATGGGTACCCGCTGCGGCAATATCGACCCCAGCGTGGTCACCTTCCTGATGGCCAAGGAGAACCTGAATCCCTACGAGATGGACTCCGTGATGAACAAGAAGAGCGGCTTGCTGGGCCTGAGCGGCATCTCGGCCGACAACCGCGACGTGGAAGGGGCAGCTGCGAAGGGTAACAAGCAGGCTGAGATGACCCACCTGAAGCGCTGCTACGACATCAAGAAGTATGTCGGCGCTTATGCGGCTGTGCTGAACGGCGTGGATCTGATTATAATGACTGGCGGTATAGGGGAGAACGCCCGCAATGTCCGTCGCGAAGTGCTCAGCGGCCTGGAGTATCTGGGCCTGGAACTGGACCTCTATCGCAACGACCATGTGGAGGGCGACAACTGGCTTATCAGCACGGAGAAATCCAAGGTTAAGGCCATGGTTGTCTGCACCAACGAGGAGCTCGTGATAGCCCGCGACACCATGGAACTCGTTTCAAAAAAACGCAGGTAGCATATACAAAAAACCTTCGCTGAAAAGCGAAGGTTTTTTGTGTCTATACTGACGCTTCGGCCCTGCCGTGGCAGTTCTTGTACTTCTTGCCGCTGCCGCAAGGGCAGGGATCGTTGCGGCCGACCTTCTTCTCTACGCGGATGGGTGCATTTGATTTGGCCTCGCTGCTGTTGGTGACAAGGTCGGGACGGCTGGTCTGCATGCGGCTCATGTCGGTGCGCTTCTCGTGCGCCTCGGTGACCACCTCTTCCGGAGCCTGCTCTACCTTGAGATGGATTGCCATACGCAGCAGGGTAGAGAGGACGTCGCGGTAGATGCCCTCCAGGGCGGTGATGAACAGGCCGAAACTTTCGGTCTTGTACATCAGCTTGGGATCTTTCTGCTCGTAGCTGGCGTTCTGAACCGACTGCTTCAGGTCGTCCATGTCGCGCAGGTGGTTCTTCCAGTACTCGTCTATCACGCGCAGTGTAACGGTTTTGTATACGGCGCGGACCAGTTCCTTGCCCTTGGTCTCGTAGGCCTTACGAAGGTCTACCAGCACGTTGAAGGCCTTGCGGCCGTCGGTGATGGGGAGTGCGATGTTCTGGTAGAACATACGCTTCTTCTCGTATACATAGTTGACGATGGGCCATGCCTGGGCGATGAGGGTGTCGTTGCGGCGCTGCTGGGTGGCGGCCAGGTCTTCGCAGAGGCGGTCGGCCAGCTCGTTCTTGCGGGCGTGGTCGTAGAACTGCTCGTCGAAGGTGATGTCCACGCCAAGCTGCTCCAGGAGGGTCTCCTTGAAGTCGGCGTAGTCGATGCCGTGGTATTTGTCCACCAGGATGTCGCAGTAGTCGGTGGCCATGTTGAGCACGTCCACGTCGATGCGCTCTCCGGTGAGGGCGCTGCGGCGCTTGGTGTAAACCACCTCGCGCTGCGAATTCATAACGTCGTCGTATTCAACCAGGTTCTTACGGATACCGAAGTTGTTCTCCTCCACCTTGCGCTGGGCGCGCTCTATGCTGCCGGAGAGCATCTTGCTCTGCAGCGCCTCGCCCTCCTTCATACCCATGTTGTCCACGACCTTGGCGATGCGCTCGCCGCCGAACAGACGCATGAGGTTGTCTTCCAGAGAGATGAAGAAGATGGAGCTGCCGGGGTCTCCCTGACGACCGGCACGGCCTCGCAGCTGACGGTCCACGCGGCGGGAATCGTGCCGCTCGGTGCCGATGATGGCCAGACCGCCGGCTGCCTTGACTTCGTCGGTAAGCTTGATATCGGTACCACGACCCGCCATGTTGGTGGCGATGGTAACGGTACCCCTTTCACCGGCGTGAGCCACAACCTCCGCCTCACGGGCGTGCTGCTTGGCGTTCAACACCTGATGCTTGATACCGCGCATCTTGAGCATTCGGGAGAGCAACTCCGAAATCTCGACCGAGGTGGTGCCGACCAGAACCGGTCGACCTTGCCCGATCAGATCCTCTATCATTGCGATGACGGCGTTGTACTTGTCTTTCTTGGTGCGGTAGATTAAATCGTCCTGGTCGTTGCGGATCACCGGGCGGTTGGTGGGAATTACCACCACGTCCAGCTTGTAGATCTGCCAGAACTCGCCCGCCTCCGTCTCTGCGGTACCGGTCATACCGGAGAGCTTGTGGTACATACGGAAGTAGTTCTGCAGGGTGATGGTGGCAAAGGTCTGCGTCTCGGCCTCGACCTTGACGTTTTCCTTGGCCTCCACGGCCTGGTGCAGACCGTCGCTCCAGCGGCGGCCCTCCATGATACGGCCCGTCTGCTCGTCCACGATCTTGATCTTGCCGTCTATGATCACATAGTCGACATCCTTCTCGAACATGGCGTATGCCTTGAGCAGCTGGCTGACTATGTGCATGCGCTCTGCCTTGAGGGAATAGTTGGCGTACAGCTCGTCCTTCTTGGTCTTCTTCTCCTCGTCGTTGAATTCGGGGTTCTGGTCGATGGCCGCAACGGCCTCGCCCAGACGGGGCATCAGGAAGAACTCGGGATCGCCAACGGCCTCTGCCAGCACGTCGTTACCCTTGTCGGTAAGCTCCACGCTGCGCTGCTGCTCTTCAATTACGAAGTAGAGGTCGTTGGTGACTATGCGCTGCTCTATGTCTTTTTCTGTAAAGGCCTCGCGGATAATCTTGCTCTGGGCATCCTGCAGGATGACCTTGATACCGGGCTCGCTGAGGTATTTGATGAGCGGGCCGTACTTTGGCAGACCCTTGTAGGCCTTGAGCAGCTTGATTTCGCCCTCGTCCTTGATGCGGCCCTCGGCAATTAGCTTCTTGGCCTCGTTCAGGAACTGGTTCACTATCTGGCGCTGGGCGCTGTAGAGTTTCTCTACGAAGGGCTTGTATTCGTTGAAAGTCTGGTCAGATGTGGAACGCTGTACCTGGCCCGAAATGATGAGCGGGGTACGGGCGTCGTCAATGAGCACGGAGTCGACCTCATCGACAATTGCGAAGTGATGTTTGCGCTGAACAAGGTCGTTGGGGTTGATGGCCATGTTGTCGCGCAGGTAGTCGAAGCCGAACTCGTTGTTGGTGCCGAAGGTGATGTCGGCCTGATATGCCTTCTGGCGCCCTTCGCTGTTGGGCTCGTGCTTGTCGATGCAGTCCACCTTGAGGCCGTGAAACTGGTAGAGCGGACCCATCCACTCGCAGTCACGCTTGGCCAGGTAGTCGTTGACAGTGACCACGTGCACTCCTTTGCCGCCCAGTGCGTTGAGGAATACCGGCAGGGTAGCGACCAGGGTTTTACCTTCACCCGTGGCCATCTCGGCAATCTTGCCCTGATGCAGCACGATACCGCCGATGAGCTGTACGTCGTAGTGGACCATATCCCAGGTCATCGGGTTGCCGCCGGCCAGCCATGTGTTTTTCCATACGGCGTAATCGCCCTCTATGGTGACAAAGTCGCGGTTGGTGCTCAGCTCGCGGTCGGCGTCGGTGGCCTTTACGCGGATGGTAGCGTTCTCCTTGAAGCGGCGGGCGGTGGACTTCATGATGGCGAATGCCTTGGGCAGGGCATCGTCCAGAGCCTTCTCCAGTTCAACGTCGATATCCTTAACCAGCTTGTCCAGCTGGGTTGCCAGACGCTCCTTTTCGCTGACGCTTATCTCCACGTCGGCCAGCTTTTCGCGGATGTCGGCCGCCTCGGCCTCCATACTGGCGGTGCGGGAGGCGATCTGTGCCTTGAGGGCTTGACACGCCTCGCGGAGATCGTCGTCGCTGAGTTTATCTAATGTGTCATATTCGGCCAGGATTCTCTTGAGGATGGGGGTCAGTTGTTTGAGATCCCGCTCCGCCTTTGAGCCGAAAAGTTTCTTGAGGAAATTTGCCATAAAAATGATTCGTGTTAAAAAATAAAGGTGACACATTGTCAGTATGCGCCACCTTTACCTCGGGTAAAAACAGCCCTGGCGGGTCGGTTTTTACTCGTCTTTGGAAATGGCGCCCATAGGGCAGACATCTGCACATGCGCCGCACTCTGCACACAGATCGGGGTCGATGCTGTATATGTCACCTGCGGAAATAGCGCCTACAGCGCATTCGTCGATGCAAGTTCCGCAAGCAGCGCAATCTTCTGAAATTTTGTAAGCCATAGTCTTAGTTTTATAGTTTCTTTAGAATTACAAAGAAAAGCATTTTTCAAAAATATTGCCAAATAATAGTATATTTGTCTTGAAATAATTTTGATAATGAAAGCTGTAAATATAGTATCAATAGTGGCTGCCTGGGTCCTGGCGCTGACGGCAATGCCGCTCGCCGCCCAGAACAACGACACCAAACCGGAAGAGGAGGTGGTCAAATTCGAGGAGAAGGTCCACGACTTCGGCGACCTGCTGCTCAGCGACAAGAGCGTCAGCTGCAAATTCAAGTTCACCAACATCAGCAAGAAGCCGATAGTTGTGCACAACGTGGTTTCCAGCTGCGGATGCACCGTGCCCCGCTGGACCAAGGAGCCGGTGATGCCGGGCAAGACGGGCGTCATCGATGTCACTTTCAAAAACGACCAGGGTGCCTATCCTTTCAGCAAATCAATTACCGCCTATATTTCCGGCATCAACCGTCCGGTGATCCTTCACATAAAGGGCGTGGTATACGGCAAGAAGCTCTCCCTCAAGGAGATGTACACCAACACCATCGGCGGTGTACTGGGCACCCGCGAGTCCACGCTGCTCATCGGCAATATGTATCAGGGCAAAAGCCGCAGCGATGCCACATCCATCGCCAATCTCACAAAAAAACCGGTCAAGGTGCAGGTCAAAAGCGACGATCCGGCTTTGACGGTGGCGGTTGTGCCCAACCCGATTCCGGCAAACAGCAAGGCTTCGCTGGCATATACTGTCAATACAGCAAAGGGAGAGAAAAAGTGGGGCAACAGCGAATATTTTGCAACCTTTGTGATAGACGGCAAGCCGGCAGAGGAGAAGATAAGGGTGGTGGCCACCATTGCCGACGATTTTGACGGCTACACCCAGGTCCAGAAGGAGCGCGGTCCTGTACCGGGATTCGATAAAGGATACCTGGATTTAGGCGGGGTGAAAAAGGGCGAAACCTTTGACCACACCATCACCGTAAAGAATACCGGCAAGAGCCAACTGACCATCTACAAGGTCGATTCCGACGACGGTCGCACCACAATCCTGACGCCGGCTCCCATCAAGGTTGCCGCGGGCAAGAGCGCCCAGATCAAGATAAAATACTCGGCTCCAGAAAAGGATGGCGAGTTTGTGAGCATAGTGACTCTGACCACCAATTCGCCGCTGCGCCCGCGTCTGGACTTCTTCATCAATGGAGGCATCGAATAATGGCTACAGAAAAGCAAGGCGACTTTTTTGACGACTACAAGAACGACGATTCTGCTCTGATAGTCAACGACGGTATAGTTCAGCCGCCGGTCATCAATCCGTATCTCCAGGGCAGGCCTCCCCGCCGCCGCGGCATCAAGACCGTGGACGAATATATGGCGGGCATCGAGGCGGGAGACACCACCATCCTCAGCCAGGCTATTACGCTGGTAGAGAGCCTCTCCCCGGATCACCGCAAGGTGGCCGACGAAATAATTGCCCGCTGCCAGAAGGTCGCTGCCGACCGCAAGACCATGCGCATCGGCATCACCGGCGTTCCCGGAGTGGGCAAGAGCACCTTCATTGAAGCGTTCGGCAGCCACATCACCGGTAAGGGGCACAAGCTGGCGGTGCTGGCAATAGACCCCTCCAGCGAGCGTACCAAAGGTTCCATCCTTGGCGACAAGACCCGTATGGAGACCTTGACCCGCGACCCCAAGGCTTTCATCCGCCCCAGTCCCAGCGCAGGCAGCCTGGGCGGCGTGGCGCGCCGTACCCGCGAGACCATAATCCTTTGTGAAGCAGCCGGATATGATGTAATCTTCATAGAGACTGTCGGGGTGGGGCAGAGCGAGACGGCGGTGCACTCCATGAGCGACTTTTTCCTGCTGCTGATGCTCTCCGGCGCCGGCGACGAGCTCCAGGGCATCAAGCGCGGCATCATGGAGATGTCAGACCTGATAGCCATCACCAAGGCCGACGGCAACAACGTAGAGAAGGCCAAGGTGGCCCGCGGCCTGTATGCCAGCGCGCTGCACCTGTTCCCGCCTACAGAGTCGGGATGGGTGCCCACCGCAGTGACATCTTCGGCCGTAACTAAGGAGGGCCTTGATGACATCATGAAAAAGATAGAGGAGTATTTCTCTCTGGTTCAGGGCAACGGATTCTACCTGCGCCGCCGCCGCGAGCAGGCCCGCTACTGGATGTACGAGAGCATCAACGACTCCCTCAAACATCAGTTCTACGAGAACGAGACCATAGAAAAGCTCCTGCCCGACTACGAACAGGCGGTGCTGGACGGCAAACTTGATTCTTTTGCCGCCGCCGAAGAACTGATAGACAAGTACAACGGCTAGTTTATGGAGATAATCTGGGATGCGATGCTGGGCGCCGTGCTGATAACCGGCCTGGTCATCATAATGATGATGTTGCTGGAGTACATCAACGTCACCTCCGGCGGCCGTATGGCGGCCTCTCTGGGGCGGTCGCGGTTCGGTCAGGTTCTGCTTGGCGGTCTTCTGGGCGTGATTCCCGGCTGCGTGGGCGGCTTTGCCACGGTGTCGCTCTACTCCCACGGAATGATATCCTTCGGCGCCCTTATCGCCATGATGATAGCCTCATCCGGCGACGAGGCGTTTGTGATGCTGGCGATGTTTCCCGGCAAGGCGCTGCTGATATTCGTGGCGCTGCTGGCCATCGGCATCATCGCCGGCCTGATTGTGGATGCATTGGCGCCCGGCCGCAAGGTCAAGAACGAGCATTGCGAGGGTGAGTTCGCCATCCACGGCGACCATCACGGCATAGAGGCCTCCTGGAACAACCTGAAGAAGCCTTCGTGGCAGAGGATAGTGCTGCTGCTGGGCACCGCTGCCTTCATTGTGGCGCTGGCCTTTGGCGTGCTGGAGCACAATCACGAGCCCTCAGCGGGCACTCATCTGAATATCTTTAACGAGTACTGGATCAACTTGCTGTTCGCAATCTGCTCCCTGTTCGTGCTTTGGTTCACTGCGGTTGGCGGCGAGCATTTCGTGCAGGACCATCTCTGGAACCACGTCATCAAAAAGCACTTCCTGAGCATCTTCCTCTGGAGTTTCGGGGCGCTGCTGGTAATAGGTATCGCCATGCATTTCTTCGATTTGGAGGCGCTGGTAAAGGGCAACATCCCGTTTATGATACTGCTGGCGGTGCTCATCGGCCTTATTCCCGAATCGGGCCCGCACCTGATATTCGTTACTTTGTTTGCCGGAGGTATGATACCGTTTTCGGTTATGATAGCCAGCTGCATCAGCCAGGACGGCCATGCCAGCCTGCCGCTGCTGGCCCAGAGCAAGCGCGGCTTCATACGGGCAAAACTTATCAACGCGGCGGTTGCGGCCGTCGCGGGTTATATCCTGTACTTCTGCGGGATTTAAATCCTGTCCTTGATGTTATAATTGTTGCGTCCGGCCGAGTTGCGTGAAATAAGCTCAGCGATGAAGCCGGTCAAAAACAGCATTACGCCTATCAGCAGGCAGACAATGGCAACATAGAACAGCGGCTGGTCGGCAACCTGCCTGAAGTCGAGGCCGTGGCTCTGGCGCACCAGTTTGGCAACGATGAGCCATACTGCGCAGATGAAGCCGGCAATGAACATCAGCGTACCGATGACTCCGAAAAGATGCATCGGCTTGCGGCCGAACTTCTGCAGGAACCAGATGGTCATCAAATCCAGGAAGCCGTTCATGAAGCGCTCCATTCCGAATTTGCTGGAGCCGTACTTGCGCGCCTGGTGCTTGACGACCTTCTCTCCGATGTGTTCGTATCCGGCATTCTTGGCCAGATACGGGGTGAAGCGGTGCATTTCGCCGTAGACCTCGATGCTCTTTACAACCTCCTTCCGGTATGCTTTAAGGCCGCAGTTCATGTCATGCAGCCTGATGCCGGTGACCTTGCGGGCGGCCCAGTTGTATATCTTGGAGGGGATGTTCTTGGTAATGGCGTTGTCGTAGCGCTTCTTTTTCCAGCCGCTGACCAGGTCGTAGCCCTCTTCGCGAATCATCCGCATCATCTCCGGTATCTCGGCGGGGTCGTCCTGCAGGTCGGCGTCCATGGTGACAACGATGTCGCCCTGGGCCGCCTCGAATCCGCAGTATAGCGCCGCCGACTTGCCGTAGTTGCGGCGGAAGCGGATGCCGTGCACGTTGCCGTAGATTTGCTTGAGATCACAGATTTTCTCCCAGGAAGAGTCGGTGCTGCCGTCGTCTACCATTATTACCTCGTAACTGATGCACTTGGCCTCCAGCTCGGCGTGGATTTTCTCCAGCAGCTCGGAGAGCGACTCCTCTTCGTTAAAGAGAGATATGACTATGGAAAGGTCCATCGTTATGCGAGTTCGTCCTCTTTATTGCCGTCGGCAAAGATATCCTTCTTGGTGGTGGAGGAGTTTGCTATAGCAGCCACGATGAGGCCGAACAGGAAATCCTTTATGAAAGAAGAGAAGAAGGCGATGCGGGGGAAGTGGTCCATCATACGCTCTGCAATTGCCTGGCCCTCTGCCGGGAACTGGGCGAATGAGGCATCCATGGCTTCGGTGACCTTTTCGGCCAGGTTGGGGAACAGCCATGCGTAGGCTGCCGCATCGTAGAAGGCGCATATAAGCGACGAGAGCAGTACAGTGCACAGCGCAAAGTTCATGGCGCTGCCGCCGGTGGCAGCGGCGTACTGCTTCATGAAGACAACGAGCAGCCAAACGGAAGCCACGGTGCGGACAATGAACATTGCCATGCTCAGGAAACCGCTGTCGGGGAAGAGATAAGTAACTGTATTGCAAGCAATAGTGATGAGTGCCAGCAGCAAACCCTTGACTGCGGCCTGGCTCCATTTGTAGCCTTTGGAGATTTCGCTCATAGTGATTCCTATAAATTATTAATGCGCAAATGTAATAATTTGTTTTAACTTTGCGCGGATATGCGCACTTTAGATTAACCAGTTAATTATACATATAATGATTAAAATCACTTTTCCCGACGGAGCTGTGAAAGAGTACGACAAAGGCATTACCGCCTATGATATTGCCATGGGCATCAGCCCAAGGCTGGCGGCAGATGTTATTGTGGCCTCCGTGAACGGGGAGATTTACGATCTTGACCGCCCCATTGAGTGCGATGCAGAGCTCAAACTGCACAAATGGGAAGACAAAGAGGCCAAGAAGGCCTTCTGGCACTCCTCCAGCCACCTTATGGCGGAGGCTCTGGAAGCGCTCTATCCCGGCATCAAGTTCGGTATCGGCCCCGCCATCGACAACGGTTTCTACTACGATGTCGACCTGGGCGAGCAGCAGATTTCCGAAGAGGACCTGCCCAAGATTGAGGCAAAGATGATGGAGCTGGCCCGCGCCAAGGAGACCTTCAAACGCACCGAGGTGGCCAAGGCCGATGCAATGGCAAACTTCAAGAAGAAGGGCGACCAGTACAAATGCGAACTGATAGAGGGGCTGGAAGACGGCACCATCTCATTCTATACGAACGGTAACTTTACCGACCTGTGCCGCGGACCACACCTCCGCGACACAAGCATGATAAAGGCCATCAAGCTGCTCAGCATCGCCGGTGCTTACTGGCGCGGCGACGAGCACAACAAGATGCTGACCCGCATCTACGGCATCACCTTCCCTAAGAAGAGCATGCTGGACGAATATCTGGCCATGCTGGAAGAGGCCAAGAAGCGCGACCACCGCAAGCTGGGCCGCGAAATGGAACTGTTCACCTTCTCCAACAGGGTGGGACAGGGTCTGCCGCTCTGGCTCCCCAAGGGTGCTGACCTGCGCGGCCGTCTCCAGGATTTCCTGCAGAAGGTCCAGAAGAAATACGGCTATCTGCCCGTCATTACTCCGCATATCGGCAGCAAGGACCTCTACGTAACTTCCGGTCACTGGGCACACTACGGCGCCGACAGCTTCCGCCCTATCACCACTCCGCAGGAGGGTGAGGAGTATCTGCTCAAGCCCATGAACTGCCCTCACCACTGCGAAATCTACCGCAGCAAGCCCCGTTCCTACAAGGACCTGCCGCTCCGCTTTGCAGAGTTCGGTACAGTATACCGCTACGAGCAGAGCGGTGAGCTGCACGGATTGACCCGCGTGCGCGGTTTCACACAGGATGACGCCCACCTCTTCTGCCGTCCCGACCAGATCAAGGAGGAGTTCTGCAAGGTCATAGACATCATCCTTTATGTGTTCAAAACCTTGAAGTTCAAGGACTTCACCGCACAGGTATCGCTTCGCGACCCCAATAACAAAACCAAGTATATCGGCAGCGACGAGAACTGGGCCAAGGCAGAGCAGGCTATCATTGACGCCGCTGCAGAGAAGAATCTTCCTACAGTGGTGGAGCTGGGCGAGGCTGCATTCTACGGCCCCAAGCTGGACTTCATGGTGAAGGACGCGATTGGCCGCAGCTGGCAGCTGGGTACCATCCAGGTCGACTACAACCTGCCGGAACGTTTCGAACTTGAGTACACCGATTCCAACAACGGCAAGTCCCGTCCGGTTATGATCCACCGCGCCCCGTTCGGCAGCCTCGAGCGCTTTGTCGCAGTGCTGCTGGAGCACACCGGCGGCAAGTTCCCGCTGTGGCTGGCTCCCGACCAGGTAGCCATCCTGCCCATCAGCGAGAAATACAATGATTTTGCAAAAAAAGTTTGCGAATTACTTGAAAATTACGAAATTCGCGCCCTAATCGACGACCGTAACGAGACCATTGGCAAGAAGATACGCGAGAATGAGCTCAAACACATACCGTTCATTATCGTGGTGGGAGAGAAAGAAGAGGCCAGCGGAACAGTGGCTGTACGCAAGCAGGGAGGCGAGAATCTCGGTACTATGACACTCGAGGACTTTGCAACTTACATAAGCAACGCAGTAAAAGAAGAACTTAAATAGGAGGACACAACTATAGCAAACTCAAATTACAGACCGCCCAAGCCGAAACCGGCTCCGCGGAAACCCCAGCCGGGCCGTCAGACAAAAGACGAAGACGACCATAGGGTAAATGAGCAAATTACTGCGCCGCAAGTGAGGTTAGTTGGGGACAATGTCCCTGAGCAGGGTGTTTACCCCCTCTCCAAGGCCCTTCAGATGGCAGCCGACCTTGAGCTGGACCTGGTGGAGATAGCAGCCACCGCCAATCCGCCTGTCTGCAAGATAATTGACTACCAAAAGTTCAAATATCAGCAGCGCAAAAAGCTCAAAGAGCAAAAGGCGAATGCCTCCAAGGTGGTCATCAAGGAGATCCGTTTCGGCCCTCAGACAGACGAGCACGACTATAACTTCAAACTCAAGCACGCGCAGAGTTTCCTGCAGGACGGCTTCAAGGTCAAGGCCTACGTCTTTTTCCGCGGTCGCTCGATTCTCTTCTCCGAACAGGGAGAGAAGCTGTTGCTCAGGTTTGCTGTAGAGTTGGAAGAGTGGGGCAAGGCAGAGCAGATGCCCAAGCTGGAAGGCAAGCGTATGATTATGATGATTGCCCCCAATAAAAAGAAATAGTTTATTGAACACTAAATATTAGAAGAAATGCCTAAAATGAAAACCAATTCCGGTTCAAAGAAGCGCTTCACGCTCACCGGATCGGGAAAAATCAAGAGAAGACACGCTTATCACAGCCACATTCTCACCAAGAAGACCAAAAAGCAGAAACGCAACCTTGACCACGTTGCAATCGTTGACCGCGTGGATGTCAAGAGAATCAAAGAACTGTTGGTCCGTTAACATTTATTAACCGAAAGTTCAGCAATGAAAGATCCCGCTCCGACGGGGCGCTGACTGTCAAAAACAATTAAACTATGCCTAGATCGGTAAATTCGGTAGCTTCAAGAGCTCGCCGTAAAAAAGTCCTGAAACAGACCCGCGGTAATTTCCTCAGCAGGAAAAACGTCTGGACGGTTGCCAAGAACACCTATGAAAAAGGTTTGACTTATGCATACCGCGACCGCAAAAACAAAAAACGCACTTTCCGTGCCCTTTGGATTACTCGTATCAACGCCGCTGCACGCCAGCACGGTATGACTTACTCTCAGTTTATGGGTGCTATCCACGCTCAGAACGTAGGTCTGAACCGCAAGGTCCTCGCTGACCTGGCTATGAACAATCCTCAGGCATTCGAAGCGATTATCAACTCCGTTAAGTAAAAGTTGTCGCTTAAGAACCTCACTAGCAACAAGTGGGTCAAGTTCGCCTTCTGGGGTATACTGTATTGCCTTTGGGTAATATGGTTGCAAAATCCCTGGTGGTTTCTTGGCCTTATTGTTGTTTTTGATATGTGCGTAACAAAGAAGGTCAACTGGACCTTCTGGAAACCGCGCTACAAAGAGGGGCAGAAGCCCAATGTGCTGCTGGACTGGCTGGATGCGATAATCTTTGCCGTGATAGTGGTCACATTCATCAACATCTTCTTTTTCCAGTCCTTCAAGATACCTTCGTCTTCTATGGAGAATACCCTTATGACGGGGGACTATCTTTTTGTGGACAAGATGCGCTACGGCCCCAGAATCCCCGAGACACCGCTCACCGTGCCCTTCACGCATAACACCTGGCTGGGTGGCAAGAAGAGCTACAGTGAGGCGGTCAAGTGGGATTACCGCCGGCTGAAGCCGCTGGGACGCGGCATCCGCCGCGGAGACTGCGTGGTGTTCAACTTCCCCCACGGCGACACCGTGCTTGCACGTGTTCCCGCAGAAGATTACTACGCACACGTCCGCATCAACGGCCGCGAGTATTCGCAGCGTGCGTTCGGCCCCGTGATTGCCCGTCCGGCAGACAAGACCGACCACTATGTGAAGCGCCTGGTGGGTATGCCCGGCGACAGCCTCAAGGTAGAGGGCGGCCTGGTGTATATAGGTGGCGAGCAGCAGGAGGTGTACGAAGGTATCCAGCTCACCTACAGGGTTGAGACCGACGGCACTCCCATAAGCCGCACCGCTCTGGAGAAGCTGGGCGTTGACCCGGGCCAGATCCACTACGACGCGCAGCTGCCCGGCTATTACGCCCTCCCGCTCACCGCAGCTTCATACAGCGAGGTGGCAAAGATGCAGAACGTAAAAAGCGCAACGGTCAACCTGGAGAATTATCCCGGAGACTATCTGGACTCCTACAAGATGATTTTCCCGTTTGACGACCGCGGTTTCACCCGCGACAACTACGGCCCGATATGGATTCCCGCCAAAGGCGCCACCGTGCAGCTGACCCCGGAGAACATAGCGTTCTACCGCAGGATCATTGCCGTGTACGAGCACAACAATTTCGAAGAGAAGGGCGGCAAGTTCTATATCGACGGAGAGGAAATCACTGAGTATACCTTCAAGCAGGATTACTTCTTCATGATGGGCGACAACCGGCATAACTCGCTGGATTCCCGCTACTGGGGCTTTGTTCCCGAAGATCATATCGTGGGCACTCCCGCCATTATATGGCTCTCTAGGGATGCCAGGGGCAAGATCCGGTGGCGCAGAATCGGCAAGTTTGTGCTGAATTCATAAAAAATTTGGTTTTTTAATTAAAAATCAAGATATTTGCACCCCCTAAAAAGCAGAAAAAATAAAAAATAGTATATTATGTCACGAGTTTGTCAGGTTACTGGAAAGAAGAGGATGATTGGAAACAATGTTTCCCACTCCCGCAGACGCACTAAACGCGAGTTTGCTCCCAACCTCAAAACCAAGAAGTTCTGGTCTGAGGAAGAGGGTAGGTTCGTAACACTCAAGGTCTCTTGCAATGGCATGAAGACCATCTACAAGAACGGTCTTGCCGAGACTCTTAAGAGGGCTGAGGCCAAAGGTTTGATTAAAATCGCTTAAATTGAGAAGTTATGGCAGGAAAGAAAGGCAATAGGGTACAGGTTATCCTTGAGTGCACCGAGCAGAAGAACAGCGGTGTTCCCGGTATGTCCCGTTACATCACCACCAAGAACAAAAAGAACACTCCCGACAAGCTGGAGCGTATGAAATACAATCCGTATCTTCGCAAGATGACTCTTCACAAAGAGATTAAATAGTAACTAATTAATATCACAATACAATGGCAAAGAAAGCGGTCGCAACATTCTCCGGTGACAGGTCACAGCAGAAGACTGTTGTTAAGTGCATCCGTATGGATAAGAACGGTCGTACCGGTTCCTACATCTTCAAAGAGGAACTCGTACCCACCGATAAGGTTAAGGAATTTTTTGCTAAGACTCAGAACTAATTTGAGCCTGGCATTGGTAATACAAGACAAGACGGAGCCACGGCTTCGTCTTTTTTGATTTATGGCAACATTTCTTTGGGATGATATAGTCTTCGGACCCATCCACAGCCGGCGCGTGGGCCGTTCGCTGGGCATCAATCTACTCCCGCGGGAGGCCAAGGTGTGCACCTTTGACTGTGTGTACTGCGAGTGCGGGGGGCTCAAGAGAGGTGCGGAGAAGCATCCGCTGCCCACTCTTGCTCAGGTGCGCGAAGCCATAGAAGGCAAGTTTGCAGCGCTGTCGGCCGGCGGCCAGGGAGTAGATTCCATCTCCTTCACCGGCAATGGCGAACCCACCCTGCATCCCGATTTTCCCGCCGTGATAGACATCACTCTCAAGGCCCGCGACCGGTATTTCCCGGAGGCGGTGGTGAGCGTGTTTTCCAACGCCACACGTCTGGACCGTCCCGATGTGGTGGAGGCCCTGAAAAAGGTGGACAATCCCATCCTTAAGATAGACTGCGCTCTGGACGATATGGCGGCGGTGATGAACCGTCCCCGCGGCGGCTACACCGTGGCCGGTGCCATAGAGGGTATGAAGGCTTTCGGCGGCAATTTTGTGATGCAGACTATGCTGGTACGCGGCCCCGTGGTGGACAACACCACCCCCGAGGCGCTGGCGGCCTGGTATGATGCGGTGCGGCTTCTAAGGCCCCGCGAGGTGATGCTCTACAGCGTGAGCCGCGACACTCCGGTGGCGGGTATAGAGAAGGTCTCTTTCGAGGATCTTTCTGCCGCCGCCGCTCCGCTGCTGGCAGAAGGATTTAATATTCAAATAAACGCGTAAAGCGCCATATTTTTTGTACTTTTACACGCTTAAACGCTAAACAATTCTAATGGGAATTTTTTTCTGGAAAAATAAGAAAGACGCCAAGGCGCAGGAAGAGGAGAAGGCGGCTCTGGAGGCTGGTCTGGGCAAGACCAAGCAGAGCCTGCTGACCAGGCTGCAGTATGCGGTGATGGGCAAGAGCGTGGTGGACGACGAGGCGCTGGACAATATAGAAGAGGCGCTGATTGCATCTGACGTTGGCGTAGATACCACTGTCAAAATCATAGAGCGGCTGGAAAACCGCGTCAAGAAGGATAAATACCTCAATACAGAGGACCTGAACCGCATCCTGTGCGAAGAGATAGAAGATCTGATTGCGGGCGATGCAGTGGAGCAGGAGCCCTTCGACTTCTCCAAGAAGCCGTATGTGATTATGGTGGTCGGAGTCAACGGCGTGGGCAAGACCACCACTATCGGCAAACTGGCGGCTCAGCTGGCGTCCGAAGGCAAGAAGGTGGTGCTGGGCGCCGCCGACACTTTCCGCGCCGCCGCCGTGGAGCAGCTGGTGATATGGGCAGAGCGTGCAGGGGTGGACATCATAAAGCAGGAGATGGGCAGCGACCCCGCCAGCGTGGCTTATGACAGTGTCAAGAGCGCCGTGGCAAAGGGTGCCGACGTGGTTATTGTGGACACCGCCGGCCGCCTGCACACCAAAATCAACCTGATGAACGAGCTCACCAAAATCCGCAACGTGATGCGCAAGGTTGTGCCCGATGCGCCCCACGAGGTGCTTCTGGTGATTGACGGCTCCACCGGCCAGAACGGCTTTATGCAGGCCAAGGAGTTCACCCGCGCCACCGACGTCACTGCCCTGGCGGTGACCAAACTGGACGGCAGCGCCAAGGGCGGCGTGGTGATAGGCATCAGCGACCAGTTCAAGATCCCCGTCAAGTTTATTGGCGTGGGCGAGAAAATAGAGGACCTTCGACTCTTCAACAAGAAGGAATATGTGGAATCATTGTTTAAATAGAATACTAATATGACAGTTTCGTATAATTGGCTTAAAGATTATCTGAAGTTTGACCTGAGCCCCGAAAAAGTGGCTGAGGTGCTGACCTTCACCGGCCTGGAAGTTGAGCACGTAGAGACAGTAGAGCAGATCCCCGGCGGTTTGGCAGGCGTGTTTGTGGGCAAGGTCCTGGAGTGCGAGATGCATCCTGACAGCGACCACCTGCACATCACCAAGGTCGATATCGGCCAGGGCGAGCCGCTGCAGGTTGTGTGCGGCGCACCCAACGTG
>JAEEGJ010002120.1_pt1 | contig 139167 bp, 113 predicted proteins | sample 8958761 | NCBI WGS metagenome assembly JAEEGJ01 (sample SAMN16246546, study PRJNA631951) | gut metagenome | biome: gut microbiome; feature: rumen; material: RS-attached | host: Bos | place: Iran: Karaj | collected 2018-10
GTTCTACCATCGTTGATGTATCGAACATGAAGCAGGTTCGCGACCTGTTGTGTCTCCGTTAATTCACCTATTGTCAAACATTTTAAAGTATTAGAAAACTATGCCAAGATCAGTAAATCACGTAGCATCACGTGCAAAACGTAAGAGAATTCTGAAACTCACTCGCGGTTACTTTGGTGCCCGCAAGAATGTTTGGACAGTAGCTAAGAACACTTGGGAGAAGGGTCTTACCTACGCTTATCGCGATCGTAAAAACAAGAAGCGCAGCTTCCGTTCATTGTGGATTCAGCGTATCAACGCTGCCGCTCGTATGGAGGGTCTGAGCTACTCTGCTCTCATGGGTAAGCTCGCTAAGGCTGGTATCGAGATCAACCGTAAGGTTCTCGCCGACCTGGCTCTGAACAACCCCGAGGCTTTCAAGGCTATCGTAGCTAAAGTAAAGTAAACGCATTCGTTATTAAGCGAAACATAAAAAAGTGCTGCAGACCGTAAGGTTTGCGGCACTTTTTTATGTTGTTTGAAATAAAAGTGGCGTACTTTGGCTACGCCGAACTTACTTGCACTCGAAAATGAAAAGAAAAATGGCTTTTTCTTTTGCATTTTACTCGTTTTTTCGTAACTTTGAAACCAATTTATCAGAATAACCATTAGCTAGAGAAAATATGAAGAAACTCTTATTAGGAGATGAAGCTATCGCACAGGGTGCCCTTGATGCGGGACTGAGTGGCGTATATGCTTATCCAGGTACTCCGTCAACCGAGATTACCGAGTATATCCAATTGTCGCCACTGGCTAAAGAGCGTGGCGTACATAGCCGTTGGTCAACCAACGAGAAGACGGCTATGGAGGCTGCATTGGGTATGTCGTATATGGGTAAGCGTGCGCTGGTATGTATGAAGCATGTCGGTTTGAATGTATGTGCCGACCCGTTTGTCAACTCAGCTATGACTGGTACCAATGGTGGTATCGTTGTATTGGTGGCTGATGACCCATCAATGCATTCTAGTCAGGATGAACAAGACTCTCGCTTCTATGGTAAGTTTGCCATGATTCCTACGGTAGAGCCAAGCACTCAGCAGGAAGCTTACAACATGATGGCAATGGCATACGACCTGTCGGAGCAATTGCAGTTGCCTATCCTAATGCGTGTTACTACTCGTATGGCTCACTCGCGTGCTGTTGTCGAACTTGTTGATACGCCTCGCCAACAGAATGAGCTTAACTATAACGCGAAAGCATCTAACTGGGTATTGCTGCCTGCCTTTGCCCGTAAGCGTAATGATATCGTTACTGCTCAGCAGCCACAGTTAGAACAAATGGCTACAGACAGTATATATAATAGGTATGAGGAGGGGACAGACCATTCGCTAGGTATCGTTGCCAGTGGTATTGCCTATAACTATCTGAAGGAATGCTTCCCCAATGGTTGTCCTTATTCTGTGCTGAAAATTAGTCAGTATCCTTTGCCCAAACGCTTGGTTCGTCAGCTGATGGAAACTTGTGAACAGGTACTTATCTGCGAGGAAGGTCAGCCGTTTATTGAAGATATTGTGCGTGGTGTTGCTGATATGAAGACTATTCGTGGTAAGTTGGATGGAACACTTCCTCGTACAGGCGAGTTGAATCCTGATTTGGTGAAGAAGGCAATCGCACAACTTTCATCTTCCAATTTTGACCTTTCAACCGGTTTCGCTCCCTGCGAAGATGTCGTATCTCGTCCACCTGCATTGTGTCAGGGATGTGGTCACCGCGATGTCTATGCTGCGCTCAACGAGGTGTTGCTGGGTTATCCTAACGCTCGTGTGTTTGGTGATATCGGTTGTTATACGCTTGGCTTCCTGCCTCCCTACAAAGCTATCCACTCTTGTGTAGACATGGGTGCCTCTATCACTATGGCAAAGGGTGCGAGTGATGCAGGTCAGTGGCCTTCTCTTGCTATTATCGGTGACTCTACCTTTACCCATAGTGGTATGACTGGTCTGCTCGATGCCATCAACGAGAATGCTGATATCACAGTAATTATCAGCGATAACCTGACAACGGCTATGACTGGTGGTCAGGACTCTGCTGGTACTAATAAGTTCGAGGCTATCTGTAAGGGTCTTGGTCTGAGCGAAGATCACCTGAAAGTGGTGAATCCCATTCCCAAGAATATGCCAGAGATTACAGCTGCCATCCGTGAGGAGATCAACTATCATGGCGTGAGCGTGATTATTCCTCGTCGTGAATGTATGCAGACGCTGCAGCGCCACCTCAAACAGAAAAAGGCAGCAGAGAAAAAGTAGGATTTTAGAATTAAGAATTAAGATGAAAACAGATATTATACTTTGTGGAGTAGGAGGTCAGGGTATCCTCTCGATAGCCACCATCATTGGCGAAGCTGCCATGAAGGAGAACCTCTACATCAAGCAGGCTGAGGTTCATGGTATGAGTCAGCGTGGTGGCGACGTACAGTCGAATCTGCGTATCTCGAGCAATCCCATCAGCAGCGATCTGATTCCTCTGGGTGGTGCCGATGTCATCATCTCAATGGAGCCCATGGAGGCGCTGCGCTATCTGCCTTTCCTGGCTAAGGATGGTTGGATTATTACCTCGAGCGCTCCTTTTGTGAATATTCCAAACTATCCTGATATTGAGACTATTAAGAATGATTTGGCTGGTATCAAGAATGTAATTATTCTCGACATTGAACAGGCTGCCAAGGATAATGGTGTACCTCGTTCTGCCAATGTGATTCTGCTGGGTGCTGCCCAGAAGGCTCTTGGCATCGAGTACGATAAACTAGAGGATGCCATCCGTCGTGTCTTCGCCCGCAAAGGCGATGCCATCGTCGATGCAAACATCAAGGCTCTCGCTATCGGCCGTGCCGCCCAGAAGTAGTGAATTAAAACACAGAGGTACAGAGATACAGAGGATAATTAATATAAGCTCTGTACCTTTGTGTCTCTGTGTTGAAAAATAATGTATAATCAATGGAAACTCCAATTAAAAGAGAAATCGTTGACGGACTGGTGGCTGAGCTTGGCATTGAGGATTTTGCCAAGGCTACTATTCGTGAGGTGAAGCAGGTTGCCGCCAAGTCAGAGAAAGCGAGTGGGGTAGAGTTCATCAAGATGGAGATGGGTATTCCCGGTCTGCCTGCTGCGCAGGTGGGTGTCGATGCTCAGATTCAGGCTTTGAAGGATGGTATCGCCCACTCATATCCTGATATTCAGGGAGCACTAGTATTGAAAGAAGCTGCATCGCAGTTTGTGAAGGCATTTATCGGCATCGATATCAAACCTGAGGGTTGTGTGCCAGTAAGCGGTTCGATGCAAGGAACTTTCGCCTCGTTCCTGACCTGTTCGCAGTGCGACAAGAAGAAGGATACTGTGCTGTTCATCGACCCAGGATTCCCTGTACAGAAGATGCAGTTGCAGGTGATGGGTGTGAAATACGAGACCTTCGATGTGTACAACTATCGTGGCGATAAGTTGGGTGCTAAGCTTGAGAGCTATATGAGCAAGGGCAACATCTGCGCTATCGTTTATTCTAATCCTAACAATCCCTCATGGATTTGTCTGCGTGAGGAAGAGCTGAAGACGATTGGCGAACTCGCCACCAAGTACGACTGTGTGGTAATGGAGGATCTGGCTTACTTCGCTATGGACTTCCGCAAGGATCTCTCGAAACCCTTCGAGGCTCCTTATCAGGCCACAGTGGCACGCTATACTGACAACTATATGCTGCTTATCTCAGGTTCCAAGGCTTTCAGTTATGCTGGTGAGCGTATTGGTGTAACCTGTATCAGCGATAAGCTGTTCCATCGTCATTTCGATGATCTGTCGGCTCGCTATCAGGGTCTACCCTTTGGTCCTGTGTTCTCTACGCGTATGCTCTACGCTTTGAGTTCTGGTACCAGTCATAGTGCCCAGTATGCGATGGCTGCTATGCTGAAGGCTGCCTATGAGGGTAAATACGACTTCCGTAAGGAAATCAGCGTGTATGGCGAACGTGCCAAGAAGTTGAAGGAGATTTTCTGTCGCCACAACTTCTATGTGGTTTACGATAAGGATTTGGACGAGCCCATTGCTGATGGCTTCTATTTTACCATTGGCTATCCAGGTATGACGTCGGGTAAGTTGGCCAAGGAACTGATGTACTATGGTGTTTCGGCCATCTGTCTGATTACCTGTGGTTCTGAGCAGGAAGGCTTGAGAGTCTGCACATCGTTCATCGAGGATCATCAGTACGATATGCTTGAGGAGCGCATGAAAATTTTCGAGATCAACAATCCTCGCTAAACCAATAATCTCCTGAAAATAAAAAAGCCCTTGCAAAACTGCAGGGGCTTCTATTTTTTTATTTCTTTGGTGGAGGAGGCGGCATCTTACCATCGTGAGGTGGACGCTTGCCGTCTTTCTTTTGCTTTTTCTCCTTCTTTTTCTCTGCTGGTGCAGGATCATTCTCATCGCTCATGTCTACAACCTTAAAGCGGAACTCACTTTCCGGCAGATAGCGAACGTCGAATTTTCCTTTGTTCTTAACAAGGTAGTTTTGCTTCATCTTGGCATATTTCTTCTCCACATCCTTACGTTTCACTGAGCCTATAATAACACACGTGCGATTGGGAAGATCACGCTGCTGGGTGAAGAAATTACGCAGTTGGTAAGAGTAGTTTCCCTTGCCAGAAATATACTGCTTTTTCTTTGTTACCCATACGCTGTCTAACTCCTGGATGTCTGTGAAATAAACGGTTGAGTCGTTGAATGAAGCTACAAAGCCAAACATGTAGGCCTTGGGCACTTGAATATTCTGAGCCGACAGCGTCTGGCTGCCAGCTACCATCAGAACAGCAAGTGAGAGGGTTCTGAAAAATCTCATTATCCTAAAAATGTCTTTAATATTTTGTTCTTACTACAGCCACGCAACTTGCGAATGGCTTTTTCTTTAATCTGGCGTACACGCTCACGAGTGAGACCGAATTTTACACCTATTTCTTCCATCGTCAGTTCAGGACGGTTGATGCCGTACGATGCTTCAATCACGTTTCGCTCACGATCGCTCAGCATCGTCAGAGCTTCTTGTATCTCTGCCCTCAGCGATTCTTCTACTAGCGTTGTATCAGCCATAGGCGAATTCTCGTTAGGCATGACGTCGAGCAGACTGTTATCCTCTCCATCTACGAAGGGAGCATCTACTGATACATGGTGGCCGTTAATGTTCATTGCCTCGTCGATCTTATCCTCTGGCAAGTCTATCTTCTCGGCTATTTCCTCGAGCGACGGTCGACGTTCGTTCTCCTGCTCAAAACGGTTTATCTCACGCGTTATTTTGTTCACGCTGCCTACCTGATTCAGGGGCAGACGTACTATACGGCTTTGCTCTGAGATGGCTTGCAGAATACTCTGACGTATCCACCATACAGCATAGGATATGAACTTAAAGCCGCGTGTCTCGTCAAATCGCTCTGCTGCCTTCAGCAGTCCCAGGTTACCCTCGTTAATGAGGTCAGGAAGTGATAGTCCCTGATTCTGATACTGCTTTGCTACACTGACCACAAATCTGAGATTAGCTTTCGTCAGTCGTTCCAGTGCCTTTTGGTCACCATGTTTTATACGCTGCGCAAGCTCCACCTCTTCCTCAGCCGAGATCATCTCTTCTTTGCCTATTTCCTGAAGGTACTTTTCTAGGGCGGCACTCTCTCGGTTGGTTATAGATTTAGTAATTTTTAGTTGTCTCATTTTCTGGTCAATGTTTTAAGCCGTTCTGCAAAAGTATAGCATTTTCCTGAAACGACCAAAAAAAAGCCGCAATTTTTTACAATTGCGGCCATTTTTATGCATTTTAGCTTAGTCGTTCTCCAGTGGAACGGCGAAATAGCCCTTCTTTCCTGTGGTATAAATACCCTGAATGTAAAGCACTGGCTCCCTGCTTGTTGAAGCCTCTTTGACGATACTCTGCAGGTCTTCGATACTCTTCACGCTCTGGTCGTTCACACGCTGAATAATGAAGCCCTTTGGTACACCAGCATCCTTCAGTTTGCCACCACTAATCTTGATAACCTCCAGACCGTAGCCAATGTTCAGCTGCTCCTTCTGGGCATCGGTGATGGCGCGGAAGCTGCCACCCAGCACATCGAGGTCAGCATTCTTCACTACCTTCGTATTGCCCTGTTCGTTCTTCAGTGTTACACTAACAGTGTGGCTCTTCTTGGCGCGCAGATAGGTGAGTGATACCTTGTCGCCAGGACGCTTCTTGGCGAGAATGCCCTGCAGCTCACCAAACTTGGTTACCTTCTGTCCGTCAACGGCAGTAATCACGTCGCCTTCCTTCAGGCCAGCTGCCTCAGCAGCACCATCCTCAACAACTTTTGCAACATAGATACCCTCCATGGTGCCCAGATCAACTTCCTTGTCCTTATCCTTCTCATCGTCTACGTAGTTCTTCACGTCAGTACCCTGAATACCAATCATGGCGCGCTGAACGTTACCATACTGCTTCAGATCCTCAACAACCTTATTCATAATAGTGGTAGGAATCGCAAAGCCATAACCAATGTTCGAACCAGTGGGCGATGCCAGCATGGCATTGATACCAACCAACTCACCACGTGTGTTCACCAGTGCTCCACCAGAATTACCCTGGTTGATGGCAGCATCGGTCTGAATGAAACTCTCCACACCATTGGCACCCAGTGTACGAGCCTTAGCCGAAATGATACCGGCAGTAACGGTGTTGTTAAGTCCAAGAGGATTACCTACGGCCAATACCCATTCACCTACGCGAACATCGTCGCTGTTTGCAATCACGATGGCTGGCAGATTCTTGGCATCTATCTTAATCAGCGCAAGGTCGGTAGTCTTGTCGGCACCAATGATGCGTGCTGAATATTCCTTCTGTCCCTCGTTAAGGGTAACGGTCAGTTCGTCAGCTCCGTCAACTACATGGTTGTTGGTTACGATATAACCATCGGCACTGATGATAACACCTGAACCTGCTGCTGCACGCTTAGGAGTCTGCACCTGACGCTGGCGCTTTTGTCCGTTGTTGCCTTGACCACGTCCGAAGAAACCGCCAAAGGGGTCAGAGAAGAAATCCTCAAACGGATCGCTGTACTCTACAGTTTGTACTTTTGAATTCTGAACAGACTTGATATAAACCACTGATGGCAGAGCCTTGTCAGCGGCATAAGTCAGGTCTACAGGTTGTCCAGCAGGTGCTGATGCTACTACAGGAGCTGGAGCAGAAGCGGTAGCTGCATTAGTTTTTGTGAATGCTGCTACTGAAAGAATCAAAGCAACGGCGCACACAGCTGGCGTTGCCACATTTACGATCTTTTTCATATTCTCAGTCATTTTTATTATGTATTTAAAATTCAACTTATGCAACTCCTTGTGTTGCGTTTACTCACTCGGAGTTTTCGAGTGCAAAAATAAGTGCATTTTTCCATATACTGACAAATTGTCGTCAATATTTGTCCCAATTTAACAATTCCCTTGACACCCTTAACGGGTATTTGCTATTAACACTTCAAATCTTAAATTACTGACAAAATTAAGGAATCTTGTCAGTTTTAGTTGCATATATTGAATTAACAAGATAATTTTCGTATTAATATGCGCCAAATTAGATTTTTATGTTTAATTTTGCACCCAGAAAGCACTGTCACGGCTTGTCGCTGGTGTCATCTTGGCACGAGAGGAAAGTCCGGGCAGCACAGGGCGCCCCACTTCTGAAAGTGGAAGCTATTGGTGACAGTAGGTGCCGGTAGAAGAGAATGACCGCCGCAAGGTAAGGGTGAGAAGGTGGTGTAAGAGACCACCAGCCAACGGGTGATCGTTGGGCTGTGCCGACTGGGGGCTGCAAGTTCATGTATACCATCGTCTGAGGGTTGCCCGCCCGAGTAAACGATGGAGGGTAGAATGCTTGAGCCATGGGGTGACTTATGGACTAGATAAATGACAGGCGCCACGCAAGTGGTACAGAACCCGGCTTATAGGGGCAGTGCTTTCTTTTTTATTAATTTAAATCGACCTTAAGAAAGGTTGAAAGGTAAAAGATTGAAAGATATGAATAGATTCCTGCATGAGATTTATCGTAAGCTTTATCTTACCATCCGTTTCTTCACAGAGAAACGGGTGATGACGCAGGCGTCTGCCCTCACATACTCTACGCTGTTAGCCATCGTACCAATTCTCGCCGTTGTGTTTGCTATTGCTCGAGGCTTTGGATATAACAAATATATAGAGATATGGTTTCGTGAGGCGCTGGACTCTCAGCCTCAGGTGGCAGAGGTTATCGTAGGCTTTGTGAATAGTTACCTGGTGCATACCAAGAGTGGTATCTTCCTGGGGGTGGGCTTGATATTCATGCTTTACACAGTGCTGATGTTGGTGAATAACATCGAGGAGACCTTTAATCAGATATGGCAGGTGAACAACTCTCGACCTATCATCCGCTCGCTTAGCAATTATCTGGCCGTGTTCTTCCTGTTTCCCATCATCATTGTGGTATCTACAGGTCTTTCCATTTTCTTGGAAACGGTGGCCGACTCGATGGCTGGGTTTGTGCTTCTTGGCCCAGTCGTGCGCTTGGTACTCAACTTCTCGCCTTACATACTATTGTGTTTGCTCTTTTTCATTCTTTATGTTCACATGCCCAATACTGAGGTTCGTCCGTCGTGTGCCATCGTGCCTGCCATCCTTGCAGGTATCGCCATGCAGGTGCTGCAGATTGCCTATATTCACTCTCAGATTTGGGTAACTGGCTATAACGCCATCTATGGTTCGTTTGCCGCTCTGCCTCTGTTCATGCTTTGGGTGCAGATATCGTGGACTATCTGTCTGTTTGGTGCCCAACTCACCTATACCAATCAGAATATGAATCGCATCGGCATCAACCTCGAGCCTATCGATATTCATCCCCATGTGGATATGACGGATGATGAACGAGCCGACAGTGATTTTTACGCAGGCAACATTGACAGTCTATAAAGAAAAATCCCCGCCATGTGGTAGGGATTAATTTTATTCACTTAACAGGTATTTCTTAAAGTCGGCGAAATCCTTCGTCATGGGTACGCTTTGTTTCTCGCCCTTCATGAAGGCAGCTAAGCGATCGGGTATTGCTACGTCGATACCTAAGATGTCGTCCACCTTCTCCTTGAACTTAGCAGGATGGGCTGTCTCGCAGAACACGCCAATCTCGCCAGGGTTCAGTCCATCTGCAAGCGCCTGATAGCCGCATGCACCATGAGGATCTAGGATGTACTTCGTCTCTTCATAACACTGCTTCATGGTCTGACGAATCTCATCGTCCGTATAGGTAGCACCACTTATCAAACTGCTGATGCGCTCATGACTCTTGCCATAGAGATCGTAGATGCGTGCGAAGTTCGAGGGATCGCCCACGTCCATTGCATTGGCCAGTGTCTGCTTCGAGGGCTTGGGCTCATACTTGCCAGTCTGCAGATACTTGTAGAAGATATCGTTGGCATTGTTGGCAGCAATGAATCGCTTGATGGGGAGTCCCATCTCATGCCCAAAGAGGGCTGCGCAGATGTTGCCAAAGTTGCCACTTGGAACGCACATCACCAAATCGTCAGCCTTGCCCTGAGCCTTCATTCTTGCGTAAGCATTGAAGTAATAGAATGCCTGCGGCAGGAAACGGGCTACGTTAATACTATTGGCCGATGTCAACTTCATGTGCTGGTTCAGTTCTGCGTCCATGAAAGCATTCTTCACTAGCGCCTGACAATCGTCGAAGACACCGTCCACCTCGATGGCAGTAATGTTCTTGCCTAGCGTGGTAAACTGGCACTCCTGAATAGGACTCACCTTACCCTTGGGATAGAGTACATACACGTGAATGCCGTCAACGCCTAAGAAACCGTTGGCTACAGCAGAGCCAGTATCACCACTGGTAGCCACCAGCACGTTTACCTGCTCGCCCTTGCCTTCCTGCTTAATGAAGTATTGAAGCAGTCGTGCCATAAACCTCGCACCTACATCCTTGAAGGCGAGGGTAGGACCATGAAAGAGTTCCAGCGTGTAGATTTTATCTTTTATCTCCACTACAGGACAATCGAACGACAGCGTGTCGTAAACGATATCCTTCAGCGCGTCGAGGTCTACATCTTCGCCAAAGAAGGCACTTGCCACGTTATAGGCTATCTCCTGGAATGACATATCCTGAATGTTGTCGAAGAAAGCCTTTGGCAGCTTCTGGATTCTCTCTGGCATATAAAGGCCTCTGTCTTCTGCCAGTCCTTTCACAACGGCCTTGTGAAGATCGGCTATGGGAGCCGTACCGTTTGTACTATAATAACGCATATATTATACTATTTGAATATTTCTTGTTAAGACAAGCGAGCAAAGCTCGAGTCCTATTTGACTATTGAATACTCATCAGAGCCTTCATAAACTCGTCGAGTTTGAGTAGTCCGTAAGCGCCTGATACGCAGCTTACTTCATCATACTGCTGCACCTCGTCGGGCTCAATGCCTTTGTGCCAGATAAGGAATGGCACAGGCTGTCCCACATGGATGCGCATCTCCACAGGCGTCAGGTGGTCGGGCAATACGGCGATACATACTGGCTCCTGCCAAGTCGACACCTTATTATATATGGGGGCGATGAGTCGCTGGTCCAGATACTCGATGGTCTTCAACTTCAGTTCCAAATCACCATCGTGTCCAGCCTCGTCACTGGCCTCTACATGCACAAATACGAAGTCATCCTTCTCAAGTGCCTCGATGGCTGCCTGAGCCTTGCCTTCGTAGTTGGTGTTGGCCAGTCCTGTAGCACCTTCCACCTCTACAATCTTCAGTCCTGCATAGTGGCCTATGCCACGAATCAGGTCCACGGCAGAGATCACAGTGCCGCTCTTCACCTGAGGATACTGCTGCATCAGCGTCTCCATCGAGGGACGATAGCCGCCGCTCCAAGGCCAGATGCTGTTAGCCTGGCGCTCACCACGCTTAGCACGTTCGATGTTGAAAGGATGCTTGGCCAGCAATTCCTGCGATTCCAGAATCATCTCATTGATAAGGTCGGCAGTTTGCTGGGGTGTCAGGCGGCCTATTTCTGCAGGTGAATTCTCTTCTGGCTTTACCAACAGTCCTCGCCATTCCTCGTTAGGATGATCGTGGGGTGGGGCGCAGTCGATGTGCTTATTGCCTCCCTTGATCACCAGCAGATGGCGATACTGAATGCCAGTAATGAACTTTACACGCTCACAACCCTGGCGTTCGTTAATGGGTTTAGCCAGCGTTTCGTTCAGATAGTCTATCAGCACACGAGCATCTTCTGTTTCCAGATTGCCACCATTGTGGGTGATAATCTTGCCGTCCTCGAGTGTGATGATATTGCAACGGATGGCAAAGTCGTCGTCAGCCATCTCATAGCCGATAGAAGCAGCCTCCAAGGGGCCACGACCTTCGTACACCTTATTCAGGTCATAACCCAGAATCGCTGTGTTCGCCACCTCAGAGCCAGGAGGGAATCCCTCGGGCACAGTCACCAATCGTCCGCAGCGGCCTTCCTTGGCCAACTGGTCCATCATGGGTTTATGGGCATATTGCAGAAGGGTCTTTCCTCCCAGTCTTTCCACTGGCAGGTCGGCCATTCCGTCGCCCAAAATAATAATGTGCTTCATAAAACTACGTTTTATGCATCATCGGCTGCACCTCAGCAGAAAGCAAGCTTTCTGCCTTCGGTTTGCACGATAATTCATATTAAATGTTTGCTATTGACATAATATTGGCAAACACACCGGCAGCGGTTACTGCGGCACCAGCGCCGTAGCCCTGAATCAGCATCGGGTACTCCTTATAGCGCTCAGTGGTGAGCAGCACGATATTGTTCGAGCCCTCCAGTCCATAGAACGGATGACCGTAAGGTACTTCCTTCAGAGCCACACTTGTCTTAAACGACGATGGGTTCTGCTCGTCGGCCTCCATCGTAGCCACGAAGCGCCAACGCTTGTTACCAGCCTCGAGCACCTTGCGACGTGCCTCGAAGTCGGCATCCAGCTCAGGCAGACGCTTCCAGAAGTCATCGATCGAGCCCTCGAAATAGCTGTCGGGCACGAAGAGATGTTTTTCTACATCGTCCTGTTCCACCTTATAGCCAGCCTCACGCGTCAGGATCACCAGTTTACGAATCACGTCAGTACCACTCAGGTCGATACGTGGGTCAGGCTCAGAGTAGCGCTGCTCCTTAGCTCGCTTAACGGTCTCTGAGAATGGCACGTCAGCGGCAATCTCGTTGAAGATGAAGTTCAGCGTACCACTCAGGATAGCCTCAATCTTCAGAATCTTATCACCAGAGTTGCACAGGTCGTTGATAGTGCCGATGATAGGCAGACCAGCACCTACGTTGGTCTCATAGCGGAACCATACGCCACGGTCGCGAGCCGTCTGACGCAGCTTCACGTAGCTGTCATAGTCACTCGAAGCAGCAATCTTATTGGCAGCAACTACTGATATATTGTGCTCCAGGAACGTCTGATAGAGCTGTGCTATCTGACGGCTGGCAGTACAGTCTACAAATACTGAGTTGAAGATATTCATCTTCACAATCTCTTCCTTCATGTGCTCCGTGTCGGCAGGGAATCCTGCACGCAGAATCTTCTCGTAGTTGTCGAGGTCGATGCCATCGCGATCGAGTACGAAATTGTCAACGTCTGATATACCTACCACGTTCAGCTTCAGGCGGCGTGACTGCATCAAGAACTGTTGCTGGGTGCGAATCTGCTCCAGGAGCATGCCACCCACTGTGCCGATACCACAGATGAAGAGGTTGAGCACCTTGTATTCTGACAGGAAGAATGAGTCGTGCAGTACGTTGAGCGACTTACGCAGGAACTTGCCGTCGACTACGAATGAGATGTTTGTCTCTGATGCGCCCTGTGCACAAGCGATGACAGAGATACCAGAACGGCCCAGCGTACCAAACAGCTTACCAGCGATACCTGGTGTCTGCTTCATGTTCTCACCTACGATAGCGATGGTGGCGAGTCCACTCTCCACCTGCATGGGGAACATAGCGCCCGTCTCAATCTCCTTGGCAAATTCAGCGTTCAGCACCTCGGATGCTGCTGCAGCATCCTCATCGCGTACACCGATTGAGGTAGAGTTCTCTGAAGATGCCTGAGATACCATGAATACACTAATACCCTTGTTGGCCAGCGTGGTGAAGATACGACGGTTCACACCAATCACACCCACCATAGACAATCCGGTAACGGTAATCAGCGATGTGCCCTTGATGCTCGAGATACCCTTAATGGGCTTGTTGTCGTCATCAATCTGAGCCTTGATCAATGTTCCTGGGTGCTCAGGGTTGAAGGTATTCTTTACTTTAATAGGTATATTCTTTACGCAGACGGGATAGATGGTTGGCGGATAGATCACCTTCGCGCCAAAGTTACAAAGTTCCATCGCTTCTACGTACGAGAGTTCATTGATAGTGTAGGCCGTCTTGATCACCTTGGGGTCAGCCGTCATAAAGCCGTCCACGTCAGTCCAGATCTCCAGCACCTCGGCATTGAGCACAGCAGCGATGATAGAGGCTGTGTAGTCGCTTCCGCCACGTCCCAGATTGGTAGTCTCATGCGAGTCACGATCACGGGCGATGAAGCCAGGCACTACATAGATCGTCTTTTCGTTCAGATCCTTGAAGGCCTCCTTTACTAGCTCAGTGGTTAGGTCGGCATCAATCACATGCTTGCCCTGCTTGCGCTCCGTGCGGATGAAGTCGCGGCTGTTCATACGTACGCCATTCTTCACCATCGCAGCAACGATGTGTGAACTCAGGCGCTCACCATAGCTCACGATCGTGTCCTCCGTCTTCTTCGAGAGGTCGTGAATCAGGTACACACCGTAGAAGATGCTCTTCAATTGATCGAAGAGCTGGTCTACATTATTAAATAAGTCTACGCGCTTTTTATCGTCCTGGATGATTGTGTCAATCATCTGATGGTGGCGTTTTACCATCGCGTCGAATTCCTCGCGATAGTGCTCGTCGCCCTGTTTGGCCATCTGCGACGTGGCAATCAGTTTGTCTGTGATGCCGTCGAGTGCGCTTACTACTACAATGACAGGTTGCGTCCGAGCCTCTGCCTCCACAATTTCTTTTAAGCTCAAAATGCTTTTTACGGAACCTACGGACGTTCCGCCGAATTTCATTACTTTCATATTTCTATGCAATTTATCTTGCCGCCGGTACCCCTACTTACAATGGGGGAATTCTCCAACGGCGCTGCAAAAGTAAGGCTTTTTTTTGAAACAACCATCACTTTTGTCGATTTTTCTCAGAAAACGTTTACTTTTTGTTATTTATTTGGTTATTTGCTTACTTAATCGTATCTTTGAGCCATGCTCGAAGGTACTTTCGTTCGAAAATTCTCAAATTAATTTGGAATTTTGCTCACTTAATCGTACCTTTGTCCCCATGAAAATGAATATTTGGAGTCTGCTTAAGAACATTCTGCCGTTTGTATTGCCTTACAGATGGCTCATTTGCATCACGCTTGTCCTCACGCTCATTGGCTCGCTGATGGCACAGGTGAATGCCGTTGTGCTCGATCGTGCTGTCGATGCCATCAATGCCCTCATCGGTCAGGAAGGCGGATTCCAGTGGGGCGAGGCTGTCCGCATCCTCACGCTTATTACTATTATATTATTAGGTAAAGAGGTGGTTGGCGCTGTGGTCACCTTCTTCCAGCGTTATTATGGCGAGCGTATGCGCATCCTCGTCAGCCGCGATATGTCGCTCCGAGTGGTGGAGCGCATCCTCTCTTTCCGTATGGCGTTCTTCACCAGCGAGGGCAATGAAACAGGCAAACTCCAGTCGCGCATCGATCGAGGCATCATGAGTCTCTCGAATACAGTCAACAATTTCTTTATCGAAATTCTGCCGCTCTTCACAAGTGCCGTACTGGCGCTAGCGCTGATGTTCATTGCTAATGTCTACGTGGGCTTGGTGGCACTCTGCATTGTGCCGCTTTACTTCTGGGTTACCTATATCCAAGCTTCTAAAATGAAGGGCGGGCGCCGTGGCATCTTTGGCGGTTTTCAGGCCGTATCGCAGGGCATATTAAACATCCTCGAGAGCATCACCGTCATCAAGTCGTTCAATCGCGAGCAGATCGAGGCTGATCGTCAGGCGGGCATTCAGCGCTCTATGACCGATCTGCAACTCGCCACGCGTAAGAAAGCCTATCTCTTCAACGGCTTGAAGAGTTTCCTCGAGCAGATAGGTACCGTACTGATTATCATCCTCACTGCCTATCTCGTGCTCATCGATTATCCAGGCATGACCATTGGTAAGATTATGTATCACGTCATGCTCTTTGCCAATGTGAGTGCGCCTATCCGTCAGCTCCATCGCATCTACGATGATATGAACGATGCACTCATCTATGCCGAGGGCTTCTTTGGTATTCTGCATGCCGATGGCGAGGTGGAAGCCACGGGCCAGCATCATCCTCAGACGGTGAAGGGCGACTTCGAACTGTGCAACGTCGACTTTACCTACTCCAATGGCACGCAGGCGCTCTTCGATGTGTCCATGCGCATTCCCAGCGGTAAGATTACGGCCCTTGTCGGTCTGAGCGGTGCCGGCAAGAGCACCATTGTGAATCTGCTCGATAAGTTTTATGAGCCACAGCAGGGCACGATCACCCTCGATGGCGTGAGCCTTGGGGAGTGGGATACAGAGTGGCTGCGAGAGAACGTAGGCTTGGTATTGCAGAAGAATCATATCTTCGATGGCTCCATCGAGGAGAACATTCGCTACGGCTGTCCTTCGGCCACGCATGAGGATGTCATCAAGGCCGCTAAGCAGGCTTACCTCTACGATCAGGTGGCTGCGCTGCCGCAGGGTTTCGAAACGTCGGCCCTCCAACTTAGTGGCGGTCAGCAGCAACGTGTGGCCATCGCCCGTATGTTCATCAAGAATCCGCCCATTATCTTCTTAGACGAGCCCACTGCCTCGCTCGATGCTATCGCTACCGAGCAGATCAAGGCCAGTATTGATGCCATCAAGCAGGGCCGCACGGTCATCATCATCTCGCACAACATCGGCCAGATTATCGATGCCGATCAGATCTATGTGCTCCAGCAGGGTAGGGTGGTTCAGCAGGGTTCACCGCAGGAGGTCTATGCTCAGGGTGGCGTTTACAAGGACATCTTCGACGCGAGCGCTCGCAGCATGAATGTCGACAAAATAGCTAGTACAATTAATCAATAATACATCAATTATGGAAGATCAGAAAAAATCTCAGAGTTTACAGTTAGAGCTACCGCAGGAGGTGGCGCAGGGCGAGTACGCCAACTTCGCCATTATCACTCATTCCAGCAGCGATTTCATCCTCGACTTCGCCCGTGTGCTGCCAGGCGTTGCCAAAGCCCAGGTCAAGAGCCGCGTAATTCTCGCACCCGAGCATGCCAAGCGTCTTCTCGGCGCTCTCCAGGAGAACATCATGCGTTATGAGAAGGCCTTCGGTCCCATCCGCATCCCCGATCAGCCCTCCGGCGGCATCGCTCCCTTCGAGCTCCCCAAGGGCGAGGCGTGATTCCCCCTTTCGAGCTCCTCTCTGTTGAAGTGTATTAACCCGTTTACCCCCGCTGGCGCCTGTATTGACCTGTCCGCTGGCGAGGGCTTTTTGTATGACGATGCAAAGATACAACAATTTTAGTTTCATTCCAAGCATATTTTGAATTTGTTTTTGAATTATTTTAAATGTTAAAATGTAAAATAAGAAGAATTACCTCCCGTTTATCCTTTATATTGTCCGCTTGCGACGAGGATAGTCCAACGAGGCAGTTAGAACTATCCAATGAGGGGGATTGAACTATTCTCGTTGATAGCGTGCAAGGTTGCGCCCTTTTCGTCACATATCTCCCGTTGTGCCGTTCTCCCGTTTTCCCGTTTCGTTAGGTGTTATGCGTTGCTTATTAAGTCTCTATATTACATATTAATTATATTATAATACATATTATAATATAATTAAATAATAACTACAAGTTATGTCTCTCCGTATCAGTTTTACCCTAAAGAAACGGGAAAACGGCACAACGGGAAAACGGCACCGCTCGAGCTCTGTTCGTTTGCTGCTGAAATGACGCAAAAACGGGATGTCTGCTTGTAACTCCCAAATATGATCCCATTAAATACATAAATAACACATCTTGGAATATTTTTTACATAGTATTGAGTGCATATGAAATAATTTAAAAACAAATTCAAAATATGCTTGGAATGAAACTAAAAATGTTGTACCTTTGCACTCGTATGACAAACGAATATCAGATAAGGGTTGTGCCGGAGGTGGCGGCACAGGAGGACAGATTGAAGGCCTATCTGGCTGACGAACAGGGCATTGACGTGAGGACGATCAACGGCGTGAGAATCTTGAAACGCAGTATTGATGCCCGTCAGCGACAGATATACGTTAATCTGAAAGTTCGCGTATATGTGAACGAGCAGCCGCACGACGACGAATACCAGCGGACGGAATATCCCAACGTGGAGGGAAAGCCGCAGGTGATTGTGGTGGGAGCCGGTCCTGGCGGTCTGTTTGCCGCCCTGCGTCTGATAGAACTGGGACTGCGCCCCATCGTGCTGGAGCGGGGCAAGGACGTGCATGAGCGAAAGAAGGACTTGGCGCTGATCACGAAAACGCAGAAAGTGGATGCTGAGAGCAATTACTGCTTTGGTGAGGGTGGAGCAGGTGCTTACTCTGACGGCAAGCTGTACACACGCAGCAAGAAACGTGGCAACACGGACAAAATTCTGAATGTGTTCTGTCAGCATGGAGCCTCGACGGCTATTTTGGCCGATGCGCATCCACATATAGGAACCGACCGATTGCCAAAGGTGATTGAGGCGATGCGAAACACCATCATCCGCTGTGGTGGCGAAGTGCATTTTCAAACGAAGATGACACAGCTGATTCTTAGTGGAGAGACTGTTGTTGGCTGCATAGCCGACAAAGAGTACAGGGGTCCAGTTATTCTTGCCACAGGTCACTCTGCCAGAGACGTTTACAGATATCTGGCTGAAGCAAAGATTGAGATTGAGGCGAAGGGCATTGCCGTGGGCGTGAGACTGGAGCACCCCAGTCAGTTGATAGACCAGATACAATACCATAATAAACAAGGTAGAGGGCGCTGGTTGCCGGCTGCTGAGTATGCGATGGTGACGCAGGTGGACGGTCGAGGTGTGTACTCGTTCTGTATGTGTCCTGGCGGATTCGTGATTCCTGCGGCTACGGATAAGGAGCAGATAGTGGTGAACGGCATGAGTCCTGCGAATCGTGGTACGGCGTGGTCGAATTCTGGTATGGTTGTTGAAGTTAGGCCAGAAGATGTTGAGGGCGATGACTGCTTGGCGATGATGAGGTTTCAGGAGGAGCTGGAGAAGGCTTGTTGGCAGCAGGGAAACATGATGCAGACGGCGCCTGCGCAAAGGATGGCCGACTTTGTAAACGGCCGACTGAGCTACGACCTACCCAAGTCATCTTACGCCCCTGGGCTGATATCGAGTCCGCTTCACTTCTGGTTGCCAAAGATGATATCACACAGACTTCAGGAGGGCTTTAAGGTCTTCGGCCGCAACGCCCATGGATTTCTGACGAACGAGGCTGTGATGATAGCCGTAGAGACGCGTACCTCATCGCCTGTGAGAATCGTTCGTGATCGCGACACGCTGCAGCACGTAAGAATTCAAGGTCTCTTCCCTTGTGGCGAAGGAGCTGGTTATGCTGGAGGTATCGTATCGGCAGGCGTTGATGGTGAGCGCTGCGCTGAAGCCTGCGCTAATTATATAGCACAACTGAAATAAACGCAGAGACACAAAGATTATAAAGAAGAGAAAACTCTGTACCTCTGTATCTCTGTGTTGAAAGACAAAATTAAAAGGTAAAAAAGAGTGAAAAGATTTGGAAGTTCCGAATCTTTTTCTTATCTTTGCCAAAAATACCTACGAAAGGAAAAATGTTTAACTAAATACTGTACGATATGAACAGGGAGGAACAATTCGTGATTACGATCAGCCGCCAGTTTGGTACAGGCGGACACGAGATTGGAGCAGAAATGGCGCGCCGATTGGGCGTTAAACTGCTCGACAAGCAGATCATTAATGAGGTGGCCAAGCGCAACCATGTGGTGGAAGAGGCGATGGAGAAAATCGAGGCAAGGAACCCCTTGTGGCGTGATGACTTCACCAACTTCTATCGCAACTACATGAGCAAGGCCGAGTATGACGGAACGGAGCACGACCAGACATCACGCGCACTGTTTAAAGCCCAGTGTGAGGCCATCAAGAAGATAGCCGCCGAGGAATCGTGTGTAATCGTGGGTCGCTGCGGATTCCACATCTTTGAGAATCATCCCAATGCACTGAAGATTTTCATCCATTCTTCAGAGGATTGTCGTAAGCGCAGAATAGCTGAAAAGTATGGTCTGGACCTGAGAGATGCAGCTGCGATGGTGGTAGACAATGATTACAGCCGTGAGCTCTATACCAAGACTTTCACAGGTAAGGACTGGACGGATGCTCGCAACTACGACATCTCAATTGACGTGAAAAGATTCGGCATTAACGGTGCTGTAGACTTTTTAATGAAGTGTATTGAGTAGATTTTAAGAGAAAAATTTGTATATATACCGATTTTTTAGTAATTTTGCACCTTGAAATTTCAAAGTTAGTAATTACTAAAGAATCGGTATAATGAATATTTCCTACAAATGGTTGAAGGAATACGTGGATTTCGACCTGACGGCCCAGCAGGTATGTGATGCCCTGACGTCAACAGGTCTCGAAGTCGACGCATTGGAAGAAGTACAGAGTATCAAAGGCGGCCTGAAGGGTCTCTACGTGGGTAAGGTGCTGACGTGTGAGCCTCATCCAAACTCAGACCACCTGCATGTTACAACAGTAGACTTAGGTAAGGGCGAGCCCTCGCAGATTGTGTGTGGTGCGCCCAATGTGGCAGCTGGTCAGAAGGTAATTGTGGCCGACCTTGGCTGCGTGCTTTACGACGGCGATCAGGAGTTTGTGATCAAGAAGTCGAAGCTGCGTGGCGTAGAGAGTAACGGTATGATCTGCGCTGAGGACGAGATTGGCATCGGCAACGACCACGCTGGTATCATTGTATTACCAGAGGATGCTGTGGTAGGTACGCCCGCTGCAGAGTACTATCATCTGGAGAGCGACTGGCTCATCGAGGTAGACATCACGGCTAATCGCGCCGATGCCCTGAGTCATTGGGGTGTGGCACGCGATCTGTATGCCTGGTTGAAGAGCAATGGTCATGAAACAGAGTTGCATCGTCCTGACTGCTCGAAGTTCAAGGTTGACAATCACGACCTGCCCATCGAGGTAACCATCGAAAATCAGGAGGCTTGCAAGCGCTATGCTTGTGTGAGCATTACTGACTGCGAGGTAAAGGAGAGTCCTGACTGGCTGAAGAATAAGCTGACCACTATCGGTCTGCGCCCCATCAATAACATCGTTGATATTACGAACTATGTAATGATGGCTTTTGGTCAGCCCCTGCATTGCTTCGATGCCGATATGGTAAAGGGTCACAAGATTGTGGTGAAGACGATGCCTGAGGGCACACCTTTCCAGACACTCGACGGCGAAGAGCATAAACTCTCAGATCGTGATCTCGCCATCTGCAACGCTGAGGACCCGATGTGTATCGCTGGTGTGTTCGGCGGTAAGGGTAGTGGTACATATGAGACTACAAAAAATGTGGTGCTGGAGAGTGCCTATTTCCATCCCACATGGATTCGCAAGAGCGCACGTCGTCATGGACTGAGCACAGATGCCTCGTTCCGTTTCGAGCGTGGTATTGATCCCAATGGCACTATCTACGCTCTGCAGCAGGCAGCTATCCTGTGTCAGGAGTTGGCTGGCGGTAAGGTAAGCATGGAGATTTGCGATGTTTATCCTGAGCCTATTAAAAACGCCGTTGTGGATCTCAATTTCGAGTATGTAAACAACCTGGTGGGCAAGTTCCTGAATCCTGGTGTCATCAAGTTCATCTGCCGTTCGCTCGATATGGAGGTTAAGTACGAGAACGAGCAGGGACTGACGCTCGAGATTCCTGCCTATCGTGTAGACGTAACTCGTCCTTGCGACGTGGTAGAGGATATCCTGCGTATATATGGATATAATAATGTGGAGATTCCCACACAGCTGAAGGGTTCGCTCGTGATTAAGGGCGACGAGGACCAGAAGCACAAGCTAGCTAACCTGGTAAGCGAGCAGCTGGTAGGCGAGGGCTTCAACGAGATTCTGAACAACTCGCTGACGAAGGCTGCCTATTATGGTGAGAGCGACACGCTTGTAAGAATCATGAATCCGCTGTCGAGCGATCTGAACGTCATGCGCCAGACGCTGCTCTTTGGTGGATTGGAGAGCATTCAGCACAACGTAAATCGTAAACGCCAGAACCTGCGCTTCTTCGAGTTTGGTAATGTGTATACATTCGACCCAGCCAAGAAGAACGACGACGATCCCATGCAGGCCTACAAGGAGCAGTATCATGCTGCACTCTGGCTCACAGGTAAGCGTGTTGAGGGTTCTTGGGCTCACGCCAATGAGGATTCCAATTTCTATGAGTTGAGCGCTTATGTGGAGAACATTCTGCGTCGTATCGGTGTGAAGCCAGGCATGGTTGTTCGTAAGAAGTCTGAGAATCCTATCTTCTCAGCTGGTCTCAGCATTGAGAATCGTGGCGGTAAGCAGCTCATCGAGATGGGTATCATCAATAAGAAATTGCTGAAGCAGTTCGATCTCAGCGCACCTGTATATTATGCAGAGCTGAACTGGACCGCCCTGATGAAGGTGATCAAGAAGAACGAGGTGCTCTACACAGAGATCTCAAAGTTCCCTGCCGTGAGTCGCGACTTGGCTCTGCTGGTTGACAACAACGTAGAGTTCGCTCAGATTGAGCAGATTGCTCGTCAGACGGAGAAGAAGCTGCTTAAGAAGGTAGAACTGTTCGACGTTTACGAGGGTGACAAACTCCCTGCCGGCAAGAAGAGTTACGCTGTGAACTTCATTCTGCAGGATGAGGAGAAGACGATGGGTGACAAGCAGATCGATGCCATCATGCAGAAGCTCATCGCCAACATCAAGAAGCAGCTCAACGCAGAACTGCGCTAAAGGTAAATAAGGTAAAGTAAAAGATAAAACAAAAAAAAAGTAATCCAATGGGAAGAGCATTTGAATATCGTAAGGCTACGAAGCTGAAGAGATGGGGCCACATGGCCAAGACATTTACAAAGATTGGTAAGCAGATCGCTATCGCCGTGAAGGCTGGTGGTCCTGAGCCAGAGAACAACCCTACGCTGCGTGCTATCATCGCCAACGCTAAACGCGAGAACATGCCGAAGGACAACATTGAGCGTGCCATCAAGAACGCTATGGGTAAGGACCAGAGCGACTACAAAGAGGTAACTTATGAGGGATATGGCCCTCACGGAATTGCCATTTTCGTGGAGACGCTGACTGACAACACTACACGTACCGTTGGTGACGTTCGTTCAGTATTCAACAAGTTCAATGGTAACCTGGGTACTCAGGGTTCGCTGAGCTTCCTCTTTGACCACAAGGCTGTGTTCACCTTCAAGAAGAAAGACGGACTGGATATGGACGAGATGATTCTCGACCTGATTGACTATGGTGTAGAGGATGAGTATGATGAGGATGAGGAGGAGAACAGCATCACCATCTATGCCGATCCTACAAGCTTTGGTGCCATCCAGAAGCATCTTGAGGAGAACGGCTTCGAGGTAACGGGTGCTGAGTTTACTCGTATCCCCAACGACTTGAAGGACGTAACACCTGAGCAGCGTGAGTCGATCGACAAGATGGTTGAGAAACTCGAGGATTTCGATGACGTGCAGACAGTCTACACGAACATGAAACCAGAAGAAATCGCTGAGTAAAAAATAATAAAAGCCTCACCAAAACGGTGGGGCTTTATTATTGGTTTATCGGTAGTACCAAGCGTTTAATAATCCTTATCAGTCAGCGTTACCTCCATGAGAATCTTCTTAGGGTCTTTCTCTGAGCGATAGGTGTAGGTGAAGTTGTAATGATTCTCCTTATAGGTCTTCAAGGCTGTGCTATTCTTGAGGTTATCCTTCAGAATCTGCACGCCGTTAATATCTTCCATCACACCCTCTCTATCGGCCACACCAGTCAGGGTGTAATAATAATGTAAGGTGTGAGTCTCACGCTCGAAAGTGAGACTGTCGATATTGATGTTCTTGTCGAGTTTGGCAGGGCAATTTTTCCTGGTGTACTCCTTCGCCTCTCTTGCACAACGATCCTCGAGTGACTCCTGACAAGCAGCCAAAATGATGGCAAATGAGGCAATCATGCATAATTTTTTCATAATGAATGCTATTTTTTGGGTGCAAAGATACAAAAAAAAGCAAAAATATTCGGATTCTACTCCTTTTTTTGTAACTTTGCACATCAAAGCGATAAAATCTACATGAATCATATAAGAAATTTCTGCATCATAGCGCATATCGATCATGGCAAGTCGACACTTGCTGACCGTATGCTTGAGTTCACCAAGACCATTCAGGTTACGGAGGGACAGATGCTCGATGATATGGATTTGGAACGTGAACGTGGTATTACCATCAAGAGTCACGCCATCCAGATGGAATATTTGCATCAGGGGGAGAAATATATCCTGAACCTGATTGATACTCCAGGACACGTGGACTTCTCGTACGAAGTGTCGCGTTCGATTGCTGCCTGTGAGGGAGCGCTGCTGGTGGTTGATGCCACACAAGGCGTACAGGCACAGACTATTTCGAACCTTTATATGGCTATCGACCATAACCTGGAGATTATCCCTGTAATTAATAAAATTGACATGCCCAGCGCCATGCCTGACGAAGTGGAGGACGAGATTATCGAATTGATAGGTTGCGACCGTTCAGATATTATTCGTGCATCAGGTAAGACTGGTGAGGGCGTGGAGCAGATACTCGATGCCGTTGTAGAGCGTATTCCTCATCCAGAGGGTGACGAGCAGGCTCCTCTGCAGGCATTGATCTTCGACTCAGTATTCAACTCCTTCCGTGGTATCATCGCATACTTCAAGATAGTGAATGGTTCTATCAAGAGTGGTGATCATGTGAAGTTCTTCAATACAGGTATGGAGTATGATGCTGACGAGATAGGTGTGCTGAAGATGGACATGATTCCTCGCAAGGAACTGAAGACGGGCGATGTGGGTTATATCATCAGCGGTATTAAGAACTCGAAGGAGGTAAAAGTGGGTGATACCATTACCCATGTGGCTACTCCCTGCGATAAGGCCATCGAAGGTTTCCAGGAGGTAAAGCCAATGGTGTTTGCAGGTGTATATCCAATTGATCCCACAGACTATGAGAACCTGCGTGCCTCGCTCGAGAAACTGCAGTTGAACGATGCCTCACTCACATTCATGCCAGAGAGTTCTGTAGCTCTGGGCTTTGGCTTCCGTTGTGGATTCCTTGGCTTGCTGCATATGGAGATTGTGCAAGAACGACTGGATCGTGAATTCGATATGGACGTCATTACCACTGTGCCCAATGTAAGCTATATGTGCTACACCAAGCAGGGTGAGGTGAAGGAGGTGCATAATCCTTCTGGTCTGCCCGACCTGACTATGATTGAGCATATTGAGGAGCCCTATATACGTGCCTCTATTATTACTGCTGCCGACTATATCGGCCCCATCATGACGCTCTGTCTTGATAAGCGAGGTGAGTTGATTGATCAGCAGTATGTGAGTGGTAATCGTATAGAACTGCACTTTATGTTGCCGTTGGGCGAGATTGTCATCGACTTCTACGATAAGTTGAAGAGTATCTCAAAAGGATATGCCTCATTCGATTATCATGTGGATGGATTCCGTCCTTCGAAACTCGCCAAATTGGATATCCTGCTGAATGGCGAGCCAGTGGATGCCCTCTCTACGCTAACCCATCAGGATAATGCCGTAACCTTCGGCCGCCGCATGTGTGAGAAGTTGAAGGAGCTGATTCCACGTCAGCAGTTCGATATCGCTATTCAGGCTGCTATTGGCGCGAAGATCATTGCTCGCGAAACTGTTAAACAGGTACGTAAGGATGTGACTGCCAAGTGTTATGGTGGTGACGTGAGTCGTAAACGTAAACTGCTCGAGAAGCAGAAGCGTGGTAAGAAACGTATGAAGCAGATCGGTAATGTGGAAGTTCCCCAGAAGGCTTTCCTTGCTGTGTTGAAATTGGATTAATAACAACAATAAAGAATAATATAAGACCTATGCCTAACATTAGTATTACAACAAGAGACGTAGCTCGTGAACTTGCCCGTCGATACAGCACGATGACGCATGAAGAGCTTGACATGCTGGAGAGCATTCTTGTACCCATGAAGTTCGCTAAGAACGAGATGATCCTCAAGGAGGGAGACATCTGTAACAACATCTATTGGGTGGTAAGAGGACTGGTGCGCCAGTTCTATTATAAGAATGATAAGGAGCTGACAGAATATATGGCTACAGAAAACTCGATCGTCATGTGTATCGAGAGCCTGTTTCATGAGGTGCCATCGCAGTTACAGATCAAGGCGCTTGAGCCTACGATCCTTATCGCTCTGCCAAAGGTTGAACTCGAAACAGTAGCCATGAAGAGCGTGAATATCCAGATTCTGTATCGTAAGATCCTGGAAGAGTCGCTCATTCTGAGTCAGCACCATGCTGATATGCTGCGCTTTGAGAGTGCTCAGGATCGCTACATGAAACTGGTAAAGAATCAGCCTCAGTTAGTGCTGCGCGCTCCGTTGGTTTATATTGCCAGCTATCTGCAGATGACACCTGAGACGTTGTCGAGAGTACGAACGGCAGCGTTGATGGAAGGAAAATAAGATTAATCCCACCGGTTGGTGGGATTAATTGTTTCTGATAAGATTGAGCGAGTGGTCAATGCAATTAGGCAACTCACTTTCGTAATGGGTAACGTAAATGAGAGTACGCATAGGATTCTCGAACATATACCTGTCAACAATAGACTTTACCAAATTGCGATTACAAAGATCCAGTCCATGAAGCGGTTCGTCGAGGATGAGCAAATCAGGATTCTTAACAAAGGCACGGGCCAGCAATACCAGTCGCTGTTCGCCACTCGACATCTCGAGGAACTTGCGATCAGCCAGATGCTTGATACCAAACATATCCATCCACTCAATACATTGGTCTTTCTCCTGTTGGGTTGGGGTGTAATAGAGCCCAACGGTGTCTTTCAGTCCGCTTGCCACAATCTGTATGGCAGGAATGTTTTGTTTATAGCTGCGATGCATCTCAGGCGATACATAGCCTATATGCTTCTTGATGTCCCAGATACTCTCGCCGGAGCCGCGTTTATGACCAAAGAGTGATATATCGCAGGCATAACTCTGAGGATTATCTGCACATACCAATGAGAGCAGGGTGGATTTACCAGAACCATTCTGTCCTGAAAGTGCCCAATGCTCGCCCTTGAGTACCACCCAGTTCAAATCCTTCAATATGGTACGCTCGCCATAGCGGATGGTGACGTTATTGAAATTGATAACCTGCTGAGGTATGGGTGGAACCATTTCTTCATTGATATCCTCGATAGCAAGTGGACAACGCTCAATAGGATAATCCGTCTTGACTTTAATATCGGATACAAAGTGCAGTTTGTCCAGTTTGATGACGCGTGTGATAAATGGTGGTATCTCGTCCATCTTCGAGAGAACCAGAATAATCTGTACGCCTTGTTCCTCTGTCAGCATTCTCAGCAGCTCTTTTACCTGATCTCTTGTTTCAGCATCGAGACCAATAAAGGGGTTTTCGATGATGAGCACTTTAGGGTTGGTAAACAGATTGGCTGTGAGCTTGTATTTGCGTAATTCGCCACTGCTTAACAGAATGATGTATTTATCAAGAAGATCCTCAAGATGGAAGAGTTCGTAGAGGTGTTTCTGGAACTTTCTACGCTCAGGTGTATCCTCGCCAGATAGCAGGTAAGCCTCTTCAAGCTTGCTGCCTACGGTTGGCGTCTCCTCGTCTATCTCCATCTGATTCCAACGTTGTTGCAGAAAGTAAGTGCGATCATTATCGCCTCCGTATGTATCACGAAACGTGATGTGTTTCATGTTATTATACGGTTCATCGAATGAATAGCTTATCTGGTCGGGGAACACAGGATGTTTACCGGTAATCATGTCTACCAGCATGCTTTTACCTGAACCGTTTCTGCCAATAATGGCAAGGTTTTCGCCCTCGTCGAGATAGAAGTTGACGGGTTCCGTCAAACTCCATTCTAGCTTACGTGCACGTGCGTTCCTAAGTTCAATAGTCTTCATCCTTATTCTTACGTTGTGATACTTTGTCTTGATTCTTATTCACGAAATCCTTCCATCCGCGATATTTAACGTCATTAACAGGGCGCCCCATCTGCAGGTAATGACAGTAGGCAGCAGCCAGGGCGTCTGTAGCATCCATGAACTTGCCCATCTCGTCGTTGGGAATCTTCAGCAATCGCTGTAACATGCCTGCCACCTGTTCCTTCGAGGCACTACCATTACCCGTCAGCGCCATCTTAATCTTCATGGGTGCATATTCATGAATAGGCACTCCATGATGGATGGCAGCTGCTATAGCTGTTCCCTGAGCACGTCCCAACTTCAGCATCGACTGTACATTCTTTCCGAAGAAAGGAGCCTCAATGGCCATCTCGTCAGGCAGATATCCGTCGATGATGCCTGTTACGCGTTCGAATATATGGCCAAGTTTCAAGTAGGCATCAGGAAACTTACGCAGATCGATGACACCCATCGTCAGCATTTGCGCCTTACCATCTATGACTTTCAGCAAGCCATAACCCATGATGTTCGTGCCAGGGTCGATGCCTAATATGATTTTTTCCATATCGGGTGCAAATATACATAAAAAAATTGAGACTATCCGAAGATAGCCTCAGTTTTTTATGCAAAAATACTACCAATTTGGTAAACTGCCATACTCGCTATCCATGCAACAGCCGTTGTGTATACTGCCGCAAAGCAAGCCCAGCGCCACGATCCCGTTTCATTCTTGATGGCAGCTATCGTGGCTATGCAGGGGAAGTAGAGTAATATAAATATAAGGTACGCGTAGGCGGCCAGAGGTGTGATGCCCTCCTTCAGCATCATCTGTCGCAGATGCGTGTATTTCTCGTCATCATCGCTGAAGGTATCATCGTCGCCAAACGAATCATCACCAGAATACAGAACACCAATGGTTGATGCCACAATCTCCTTGGCACCTACGCCGGCTATCAGACTCACGTCGAGTTTCCAGTTGAAGCCCTGAGGTGTGAAGATGGGTTCAATGCTTTTACCCATACGTCCTATGTAACTCTGCTCCTGTTGTTGCTCGCGAGGCAGTTCGTCGTTATGTGGGAAGTAACCAAGAGCCCAAACAATGATGGATGCCACGAGGATGATACCTCCCATCTTTTTCAGATACTCCTTTCCTTTCTCCCAGGTGTGTCGCCAAATGGCCTTAGGTGTCGGCCAACGGTATGGTGGCAACTCCATCACAAACGGCGTGTCCTCGCCCTTAATCACCAGCGATGAGAATATCTTACTGATGACAACTGATACCATGATGCCAATAGCATAGAGTGATAGCAGCACCCATGAGCGGTATTGCAGCGAGAAAAATGTGCCTGCTATCATGATGTAGATGGGCAGACGTGCCGAACAACTCATAAACGGCAGAATCATCATCGTGATAATCCTCGATCTGCGACTCTCAATGGTACGTGTTGCCATAACCGCCGGCACGTTACAACCAAAGCCCATGATCAGAGGGATGAACGATTTGCCGTGGAGTCCCATCTTATGCATCAGCTTGTCCATGATAAAGGCGGCACGAGCCATATAGCCTGAATCCTCCATGAGTGAGATAAAGAAGTAGAGTATCAGAATCTGCGGCAGGAATACAATCACGCTACCCACGCCACCAATCACACCATCTACCAGCATCGCCTTTAGCGGACCATCGGGCATCGTCTCTGTGAGTTTATCACCCAACCATGCCACACCTTCCTCAATCCAGTCCATCGGGTATTGGCCGAGTGTAAAGGTGGTTTCAAACATGATGTAGAGCAATAGGAAGAAGATGGGGAAACCGAAGTATTTATGCGATAGGATATGATCTATCAGATGGGTCGTCTTATAGGTATCCTCCTTGGTGCCCGTCTTGAACTTGGCTTCCTTCAAAGCACCATGAATAAAGCCATACTTGGCATCCATGATGGCAGTCTCAGAGTCGTCGCCCGTCTCTTCCTTCACACGTGCCGAAGCCTTGTCGCGTTCGTTGGTCAGCGTCTGGAAGTCCTTCATACGCTGCTCGCCCTGCATATGTTTACCCAGATAGTCTAACACCTGACTATCGTGCTCCAACAACTTCAGGGCCAGGTATCGGGTAGAGTAGTGCTGGGTGATGTGTTCATCGGCCTTCAGGTATTTCTGAATTCTGGTGATACCATCCTCAATCTCGTGTCCATAGTTGATATGCAGGTGGCGTGAGAACTTACTGGCGCCTTCGTATACCTGAATCACAGCCTTGAAGAGTTCCTTCACACCCATGCCGTTCTTAAACGATGTGGGAACCATGGGTATACCAAACAACGTGCTCAGCGTATCGAGATTCACCTGATCGCCACGACGCTCAAACTCGTCATACATGTTCAGGGCACACACCATGCGGATGTTCATATCCACTAGTTGGGTAGTGAGATAGAGGTTACGTTCCAGGTTTGATGCGTCGATCACGTTGATTACCACGTCAGGCATCTTCTCCGTCAGATGCTCTCTCACGTAAAGTTCCTCAGGCGAGTAGCATGAGAGAGAATAAGTGCCAGGCAGGTCTGTCAGATTAAACTCGTAGCCGAACATGGATGCATGAGCTTCTGTGGCGTCGACAGTAACACCTGAGTAGTTGCCCACATGCCCATGTGCGCCTGAAGCATAGTTAAACAGCGATGTCTTGCCGCAGTTAGGATTACCTACCAGAGCAACATTAATGGTACGGCGCTCCTTCATGGCCTCATGACGGATATAGTCGTCCTCGTGGCGATGGTCGTCGGCAGATATCTTAAAGGTAGTAGCCTCCATAGGTGTATCAGCCGATACCACCTCAATATTGTCGGCTTCCTGATGACGCAGACTTACCTCGTAGCCCATCAGTTTGTACTTCACGGGATCCTGTAGTGGCGCATTCAGCAATACCTCCACCTCCTTGCCCTTGATGAATCCCATTTCAATAATACGTTTACGGAATCCACCATGACCTTGTACCTTTACGATGATACCTTTCTCACCGGTCTTCAGTTCTGACAGTTTCATAATGTTCTGAATTTTGCTGCAAAGATACGAAAAAAAACTTGCAACCGGGTTGCAACCGACTGCAAGTTTATAAAAATACCTAATAATGATGATATATTATGCCTCAGTTTCGAAGTAATTCTCCAGTTCCGCACGGGCTGAACCATCCTCGTTAGGCATGTCTTTAATGATTTGTCCTTTCTCCAGCAATGTGATACGTGTCGAGATGTCGATCGTATGCTGCAGGTTATGACTCGAGATGAGAATCGTAGCACCCGTCTTGTGGTTATAGTCCGTCAGCACGTGCTTCAGGATATTCTGGCTCGAGGGGTCGAGAAAGTTGAATGGCTCATCTAGAATCACCAGCTTCGGACGGTTGAAGAGGGCAGAAATGATACCTACCTTCTGCTTGTTACCAGCCGAGAGGTTACGTATCAGTTTCTTCTGTCCGAATATCTCGCCACCAGCCAGTCGCTCAAAGTCCTTCAGACGCTCGTCTACCTGAGCCTGAGTCATGTTGGTGATCTTGCCGATGAAGGCAAAATACTCCTCAGGAGTCAGGAAGTCAATCAGGAAACCTTCGTCGATATATGAACCAGTTGCAGCTTTCCATTCCTCGCTTTCAGCAGGATTGATGCCGTCGAGTGCAACTGTGCCTTCATCGGGTTTCAACAGATCGAGCAACATACGGAACAGGGTTGTCTTTCCTGCGCCGTTGTTACCTACTAAGCCGAGGATATCCCTATTGTTGATGGTCAACTCTGGGATATTGCAGGCGATGGTAGCGCCAAATGATTTCTTAAGATTCTCAATTTTAATCATAGTTATGGTTTATTATTAATAGGAAGCCCCAGGCTATCCCAGGACTTCCTTTAGTTGATTATACGATACCTTTTCCGTGGCAGTTCTTGAATTTCTTGCCGCTACCGCAAGGACATGGATCATTACGTCCAGGCAGCTTATCCTTAATAATAGGAGTACGTTGCTGAGCACGGGTGTCGTGCTGGGCGGCTGCAGCCTGATTAGGATCAGTCAGCTGCTCCTCGCCAATCTGCTGCTTGCTCTCTGTGTACTGCTGGCGCTGGGTACGCTGCTCAGGTGCTGCCTCCTGAATCTGCTGCTGCAGCTCAGGAATCTGTCCGCGAGTCAGGATCGAGCAGATGCGGTTGTACATCTCGTTAATCATATCGTCCCAAACCTTGGCACTCTCAAGCTTGAAGATCAAGAGCGGGTCTTTCTGCTCATACGAAGCGTTCTGTACAGAGTGCTTCAGTTCGTCGAGCTGACGCAGGTTCTCCTTCCATGAGTCGTCGATGATATGCAGGAGGATAGCCTTCTCGAATTCCTTCACCACCGTCTTACAGTCGCTCTCGTATGCCTCCTTCAGGTTACAGGGGATGTTGTACATCTTTCGTCCGTCGGTAATGGGCACCATGATGCGCTCGTACAGCTGACCCTGATTCTCGTATACGTTCTTGATCACAGGCTGAGCCACCTGCTGAATGCGCTCCGTCTTACGATTGAAGTTGCCGATGGCAGCCTGGAAGGCATTCTCCGTCAGCACCTCACGAGGCTGATTAATGAACTCATCGTTGCTGAATGGAACTTCCATCGAGAGTACATGCAGGAACTCCTCCTTACATCCCTCGTAGTCGTTGTTCTCGATGATATTCACTACGCGGTCCCAGATGATGTTGGCGATATCCATACCGATACGCTCACCCATCAGGGCGTGACGACGCTTCTCGTAGATCACGGTACGCTGCTTGTTCATCACATCATCGTACTCTATCAAGCGCTTACGGATACCGAAGTTGTTCTCCTCAACCTTCTTCTGGGCGCGCTCAATGCTCTTCGAGATCATGGGGCTCTCAATCATCTCGCCATCCTTGAAACCTAAGCGGTCCATAACTGAGGCGATACGCTCAGAGGCAAACAGACGCATCAGCTTATCCTCGAGTGATACGTAGAATACAGAAGAACCTGGGTCACCCTGACGACCTGCACGACCACGCAACTGACGGTCTACACGACGGCTCTCATGACGCTCCGTACCGATGATGGCCAGACCACCTGCAGCCTTCACCTCAGGCGACAGCTTGATATCGGTACCACGACCAGCCATGTTCGTAGCGATGGTTACAGCACCCAGTCCGTTGGTTGACTGACCAGCCAGAGCCACGATGTCGGCCTCCTTCTGGTGCAACTTGGCGTTCAGCACCTGATGAGGAATCTTTCTCATCGACAGCATCTTCGACAGCAACTCAGAGATCTCCACCGATGTCGTACCAACAAGGGTAGGACGTCCGGCGTTACGCATCTTCTCGATTTCCTCGATTACGGCGTTATATTTCTCACGGGCTGTCTTATATACACGGTCATCCTGGTCGTTACGGATCACAGGACGGTTGGTGGGAATCTCCACCACGTCGAGTTTGTAGATATCCCAGAACTCACCAGCCTCTGTCGAAGCGGTACCGGTCATACCTGCCAGCTTATGATACATACGGAAATAGTTCTGCAGGGTGATGGTAGCGAATGTCTGTGTGGCAGCTTCTACCTTCACGTGCTCCTTGGCCTCCACAGCCTGGTGCAGTCCGTCGCTCCAACGACGACCTTCCATGATACGACCCGTCTGCTCATCCACGATCTTTACCTCGCCGTCGATCACCACATACTCGTCGTCCTTGTTGAACATGCAGTAAGCCTTCAGCAACTGCTGCAGGGTATGTACACGCTCGCTCTGAACGGCGTAGTGGCTCATCAGCTCGTCCTTCTTATCCAGACGCTCCTGATCGGTCAGACCTGTCTCAGCCTCAAGTGCAGAGAGCTCTGAGGTAATATCAGGCAGCACGAAGAGTTCTGCATCGTTCACCTGCTTAGCCAACCAGGCCGTACCCTTATCTGTCAGGTCGCAAGAGTTCAGTTTCTCGTCAACCACGAAGTACAGGGGCTCTACGCACTCCGGCATACGGCGGTTGTTATTCTCCATGTAGATGTTCTCCGTGTTCTGCATACCGCTCTTGATACCTTCCTCCGAGAGGAACTTGATGAGTGGCTTGTTCTTAGGCATAGCCTTGTGCGAACGATAGAGCGACAGGAATCCGGCGTCGAGCTTCTCCTGACCATCCTTCTTGTTACCAGCCTCTACCAGCTTGTTACCCTCGGCAATCAAGGTCTTGGCCTCGGCCAGATACTGGGTAGCCAACTGACGCTGTACACCCACCAGTTTTTCTACCAGCGGCTGATACTCCTCGAACATCTGGTCATCGCCCTTGGGGATAGGACCAGAGATGATCAACGGCGTACGGGCATCATCGATCAACACGGAGTCAACCTCATCGACGATGGCGTAGTTATGTGAGCGCTGTACCAGGTCGGCAGGCGAGATGGCCATGTTGTCACGCAGATAGTCGAAGCCGAACTCATTATTCGTACCGAAGGTGATGTCAGCCTGATAAGCCTTACGACGTGCCTCCGAGTTAGGCTGATGCTTGTCGATACAGTCTACTGACAGACCATGGAACATATAGAGCGGACCCATCCACTCCGAGTCACGCTTGGCCAGATAGTCGTTCACGGTTACCACGTGTACGCCGTTACCGGTCAGTGCGTTCAGGAATACTGGCAGGGTAGCCACGAGGGTCTTACCTTCACCAGTTGCCATCTCGGCAATCTTACCTTGATGCAGAACCACACCACCAAACAACTGAACGTCGTAGTGAACCATTTCCCATTTCAGGTCGTTACCACCGGCCGTCCAATGGTTATGATAGATGGCCTTGTCGCCTTCGATGGTGATGAAGTCCTTACGCGGATCGGCTGCCAACTCACGATCGAAGTCGGTAGCAGTTACGATGGTCTCCTCGTTCTCAGCAAAACGACGTGCGGTCTCCTTCACGATGGCATATACCTCGGGCATCACCTCGTCGAGAGCCTTCTCGTAGATGTCGAGCACTTCCTTCTCAATCTTGTCGATCTTGTCGAAGATGTCGGCACGCTCTTCGATCGGCGTATCCTCGATGGTTGCCTTCAGCTCAGCAATACGGGCTTTCTGCTCCTTGGCAGAGTCCTGTACCTGCTGCTGTAATACCTTAGTGCGCTGACGCAAGGCGTCGTTATCCAGCTTTTCCACCTGGGGATACACTTCCTTTACTTTCTCTACCAGGGGCTGGATGAGTTTCATGTCGCGTGAGGATTTGTCACCAAACAGCGACTTCAGAATCTTGTTGAAATTCATATCTTATTTTTACTTTTTTATCCTTTTACCTTTTTATTTATTATAAAACGGCGGCAAAGTTACAAATTATTTTCGTAACGGCCAAATTCTTAGGAGCAAAGATAGTGCCACAATCATCATTCCTTCCGGATAATGCTGGAAAATACTGCCAATGAAGTACAGAATTGCCATGACGAGCAGTATTTTCTGCCATCGCGTGACATTTTGTCGGATAATCGAGGGAATGAAGAACAAGGGTAGGGGGTTCAGCAGCAGAATCTGCAGATTGGTGCTCGTTGTGGGGTGTTGCGAGAACAACATCACGAACAAGACACATCCCGCCAAGCCCTGCAGCGTCATCAGCACCACATCATACCATATCTGGCGTTTCTTCGTTTTCCATTCTATCAGCGTGATGCCGATGGTGATCAACAGCAGTATCAAGGCACATTCGGTGGGCGACAACGGGAAGTCGTGCTCTATCACCTGCACGCCAGGCATCACAGCCATACGGCGTTCCTTTACCAACGGACGATAGTTGCCACCGCTATAAATCTGAGCCCTGTCAAAGTCGTACATCAGGTTCTCCGGCAGGAACTCCTGCTCCAGTCTGTTGGTCTTCAAGTCGGCCTTCACACCCAGTAGCATATCGTTGCCGAAAGTGGCCCATCTATGATTCCTCGTACATTGTGTGGTCATCTCTCTGAACGATGGCGTATAGTCCTCACGCTCAGTGTATTCCACTTTTCCGTTCAAACATTTCTCGATGATGTCACGGGGCCTTGTCGAGCAGTTGTCGTAGAAGTAGTTATAACGGTAAATCCTGTTCTCGGGTTTCAGATTTTCGCCCAGCGCCGCCTTTAGTCTTATTTTCTCCTCCGTCGTCAGGTTTAACACCTGTTCCGTCACGCTGCTGCCCCAGTGCTGGTAGTAGCTGCAGAAGGCGTCGTAAGGTATCGGCCCCAGCTCGTAGTCGGTCAGTCCGAACACGAATCTCAGGGCGAAGTAAGGCTTGTCGAAGTTAAAGATACCCCAGTTGAAGGCAATATCGGTACCTGCCGACGGACCGCTCTCATGCAGATCATGCCATCGCAAGGCAGAATGTCCATACAGACTGTATATCTCTTCGTGGGGGGAACATGTCAGCAGACTCACCTCGATGGAGTCTTCGTATGTCTGAATCTGATCGGTAAGCGCATGAGCGGCAGTTATCGACCATAAACCCGTAATAAGGAGCAAGAATCTCCTAAAAAAGCTATTTTTTTGTTTCACGATGCAAAATTACTCTATATTTTTCACTAAAATGCGTTTTTATCGCTTTTTTTTGATAATTTTGCACGCTGAAATGAATTTCATAAGAATTAAAGGACAAAACATGAATAAAATTCTCGCCGGCTTCGTGATGGCAGCCATGACGACGACGGCTTTTGCTCAGAGTAACACCAACTCGCCCTATAGCCAGTATGGCCTGGGCGACCTTACCGATCAGAGTGTAGGTTTTAATAAAGGTATGAACGGCGTGGGTATCGCCATGCGCAAGGGTAGCGAGCTCAATCCCATGAACCCCGCATCCTATAGTTCAGTCGATTCCTTGTCGATGATCTTCGATGCCGGACTCTCCGGACAGATGACCCAGTATGAAGAGAACAACGTACGCGTTTCGGGTAAGAGTGGCGGCTTCGATTATGTATCGGCGCTCTTCCGCGCTTGGCCTAAGGTCGGCGTGTCGTTCGGTATCATGCCTTATTCCAATATTGGTTATAAGTACTCCTCTGAAACCAAACTGCCCGACCTTAGTATGAGTGTCATTAACAACTATTCGGGTTCTGGTGGTTTGCATCAGTTGTATGTGGGTGCAGCCTGGAACATTATCAAGCCCCTGTCCATCGGTTTTAACGTGGCTTATCTGTGGGGCGAGTACGAGCGTTCCATCAGTACCTCATCCACTTCGGTCATCAACACCCTGTCAAAGGAGTATAGCGCCGACATCAGCAGTTACAAGCTCGATGTGGGTGTGCAGTACGACCAGCAACTCGGCAAGAACAACTTTCTCACGATTGGTGCCACTTGGTCGCCCGGCCATAGTCTGGAGTCCGATCCAAGTTGTCGGTTAATCAGCCGCAACTCTTCCATCAGCAAGAGCGATACCACCTTGTTTACCATTTCCGATGGTCTGAGCATTCCCGATACTTACGGCTTCGGTGTGGCCTTCCGCCATTCAAACGTTTTTCGCGTGGGTGCCGATCTCACCATCCAGGATTGGGGCGAAATCGACTATCCTCATTTCGATGGCAAGACCTATACCCTGAAGTCGGGTCTGCTCAAGGATAGTTATCGCTATAATGTGGGTGCCGAGTGGACACCTCGCGCCATGAGCCGCCGATTCTTCGAACGCGTTCGTTATCGTGTGGGCGCAGGCTATGCTACACCTTATTATTATATAAATGGTAAGGAAGGCCCTATGGAGGTTAGCGCCAGCGTTGGTTTCGGCATCCCCATCATCAACGGCTACAACAACCGCAGTCTGCTCAACATCAGCGCTCAATGGGTTCATCGCTCGGCCGATAACCTTCTGGAAGAGAATACGTTCCGTATCAACATCGGTCTGACATTCAACGAGAGATGGTTCGCAAAGTGGAAGGTAGAATAAAAAGTTTAGAGATGAGAGTTAAGAATTTAGAGAGGACGCGCTTTTGGCTAATGCTCTTAATTCTAAATTCTGGCCTCTTAATTTGCTCCTGTGAGGAAGCGAAGGAGCATATAGCCCCTGCGATTTACGATCGCGACTCCGTATCCGTCATGACCACTTACGGCGTCAACACGCTCATCAGCGACTCGGGCGTCATCAAGTACAAGATTGTCACCGAGCGCTGGGACGTGAATACCGTTAAGAACCCCTCATACTGGTATTTCGACAAGGGCGTGTTCTTCGAGCAGTTCGACGAGAAATTCCATGTCGAAGCCTATATCCAATGCGATACAGCCTGGTATTACGACCAGAAGAAACTCTGGCACTTGCGTGGTCGTGTGCGCATCCGTAATATCAATGGTCTGATTTACGAGAGCGAGGAACTCTTCTGGGATGGCATCCGCCACGAGCTTTATTCCAACGTGTTCTCGAAGGTCACCACCCCCGAGCGAAATATCGAAGGTACTTACTTCCTGAGCGATGAGGGCATGAAGCACTATACCGTCAGCAACTCCGTGGGCTCCGTTGAGAGTTCCGATATCACCGGCGAGAAAGAGGAGGACGAGAAGGACAAGAAGACCACCTCGCCCGCCGATACCGTCAAGGAGGAACCCATACTCCGTCCGCAGGCCGTTAAACATAGGAGGGTTGCCCCATGAACGATGTCATGAACGATGTCATCTGGCTCATCGTCGCCATGCTCTTCTCAGGCTTCTTCTCAGGCATGGAGATCGCCTTTGTGTCGAGCAATCGCCTGCTGGCCGAGATGGACCGCGAGAAGAACGGACTTGCCCAGAAGGCTATCAGTCTGTTCTATCAGCACCCCAGCAATTTCGTTTCCACCATGCTCGTGGGCAACAATATCGCCCTCGTCATCTATGGCATCCTCTTCGCCCGCATTTTCGACTCCACCATCTTTGCCCCGCTCAGCGACGGCATGCGCGTTACGGCCGACACCTTATTGTCTACCGTCGTGGTGCTCTTTACAGGCGAGTTTCTGCCCAAGACCATCTTCAAGAACAATCCTAACACCATGCTCACCATTTTTGCCGTCCCGGCATGGGTGTGCTATGTGGTGCTATGGCCCATATCCCGCTTTGCCACGATGCTTTCCAAGGGATTGCTGCGTTGCTTCGGCATCCACATGAACAAGGGCGGCGAGGAACGCGAATTTACAAAAGTCGACCTCGACTACCTGGTGCAGACCAGTATCGATAATGCCGATAATGAGGACGAGATAGGCGAGGAGGTGAAGATATTCCAGAACGCCCTCGATTTCTCTGAGACGAAGATTCGCGACTGTATGGTGCCGCGTACTGAGATCGATGCCGTGGAGGATACCGCCACCATCGAGGAACTCAAGCAGGTGTTCATCGAGAGCGGCCATAGCAAGATACTTGTGTACCACGAAGATATTGATCATATCATTGGTTATGTCCATTCATCTGATATGTTCACCCTCAAATCGAAGGGGTTAACTAATCTCTCACCTCACACCATTCCCGAGCAAAGCTCGCCTACCCGTAGCCTTTCTCACCTCTCACCTCTGATACGTGAGATCTCATTCGTACCCGAGACCATGCTCGCCTCCAAGCTCATGCAGCAGCTCATGCAGCAGAAGCGCTCGCTGGCTGTGGTGGTCGACGAATTCGGCGGTACCAGCGGTCTCGTGTCGCTCGAGGATATCATGGAGGAGATTACCGGTGAGATTGAGGACGAGCACGACAATACCAACCACGTGGCCAAGCAGCTGGGCGATCACGAGTACATTCTCTCCGCCCGTCTCGAGATCGAGAAGGTGAACGAAATGTTCGACCTCGACCTGCCCGAAAGTGATGAATATATGACCGTGGGCGGACTCATTTTGCACGAATATCAATCATTCCCGAAACTCAATGAAATCGTCCGTATAGGCCGCTATGAGTTCAAAATCGTTAAGAATACAGCCACAAAAATAGAATTAGTGCGTCTAAATGTGCTTGAATAAGTGAAATTTCCCCAAAAAATTTCCTCATTTCAAAGAAATGTATTAATTTTGCACGCTGTTTGGCAGAGTAGGCTTTGGAATATGAGTTTTGTCTTGAACTCCCTGTCTCCTTGTCTCCCTGTCTCCCGAAAAAGAATTGAATAATTTAAAAATAAAAAGTAAAAATGGCAGCATTAGGAAAAATCCGCAAAAGAGGCGTAGCCCTCGTTTGTATCATTGGCCTCGGCCTGTTCGCCTTCATTGCTGAAGAAGCTTTCCGTTCTTGCGAAGCAACCAAGAACCAGCAGCGTCAGCAGATTGGCGAAGTGTTAGGTAACAAAATCAACGTTCAGGAATTCCAGACACTCGTCGACGAGTATACCGATGTCCTGAAGATCACTCAGAACCGCGACAACTTCACGGAGGAAGAGCTCAACAGCATCAAGGATGAGGTTTGGAACTCTTACATCAACGAGCAGATCATCAAGGCAGAAGCCGACAAGCTCGGTCTTACCGTTACCGACGAGGAGCTTCAGAACATTCTGAAGGAAGGCACCAACCCCATGTTGTTGCAGACTCCTTTCGTTAATCAGCAGACTGGTCGCTTCGATGTGACCATGCTCACCAAGTTCCTCGACGATTACAAGAAGGCCTCTACCAATCCTCAGATGGCTGAGCAGTATGCCCCCATCTACAAGTTCTGGCAGTTCCTCGAGAAGCAGCTCCGTCAGCAGACACTTTCTTCAAAGTATCAGGTGCTCATGGCCAACTGTCTCTTCTCTAACCCCGTTTCAGCCAAGATGGCTTTCGACGGTCAGAACGAGGAGAGCGACATCCAGCTCGCTTCTATCCCTTACAGCTCAATCAACGACAACGATGTGAAGATTGACGATAAGGACCTCAAGGCTAAGTACGAGGAAGAGAAGGAAATGTTCAAGCAGCAGGTTGAGACCCGCGACATCAAGTATGTTGACTTCCATGTTGTAGCATCGGCTGCCGATCGTGCCGAGCTCATGAAGACCATGACCGAGGCCAGCAACAAGCTGCAGAGCGGTGCTGTACCTTCCGAGGTGGTTCGCAAGGCCCAGTCACAGTTCCCTTACACCGGTATCGCAGCTACCAAGCGCGCTTATCCCTCTGACATCGCTGCTAAGCTCGATTCTATGTCAGTAGGTCAGACCACAGCTCCTTTCGAGACTAAGGGCGATAACACCCTCAATGTGGTGAAGCTTATCTCTAAGACTCAGATGCCCGACTCTATCGAGTATCGTCAGATCCAGGTAGGTGGTGCTACCGTCGAGGCTGCCCGCAAGACTGCCGACAGCGTTTACAATGCCATCAAGGCTGGTGCCGACTTCGAGCAGATTGCCAAGAAGTATGGTCAGACCGCTCAGAAGCAGTGGCTCACCTCAGCCATGTATGAGAATTCTACCACCATGGACGAGGATTCTAAGAACTATCTCAACGCCATCAATGGTCTCGCTATCAACGACCTCAAGAACCTCGAGTTCTCTCAGGGCAATATCATCATCCAGGTAACCGCTCGCAAGGCTATGGTCGACAAGTACGATGTAGCTGTTATCAAGCATACCATCGACTTCTCTAAGAGCACCTATTCTGATGCTTACAATAAGTTCAGCCAGTTCGTGAGCGAGAACAAGACCATCGAGGATATGGAGAAGAACGCCGCTAAGTTCGGCTTCGTAGTAACTCCTCGTCAGGACCTCTTCAATTCTGAGCACAACGTGGCTGGCCTGCGTGCCACCCGCGAGGCCATGAAGTGGATCTTCGATGCCAAGGCCGGTCAGGTAAGCCCCCTCTACGAGTGTGGCAACAACGACCACCTGCTGGTTGTAGCCCTCACCAAGATCAATCCCGTGGGCTATCGTTCACTCGATGGTGTGAAGGATATGGTGAAGGCCGAGGTCATCCGCGACAAGAAGTTCGAGCAGATCAAGGAGAAGTTTGCCGGTGTAGCCGACATCGCCGCTGCTCAGGCTAAGGGTGCCAAGATCGACACCGTTAATCAGATCACCTTCACCGCTCCTGTATTCGTACAGGCCACTGGTGCCAGCGAGCCCGCTCTTGCCGGTGCTGTGGCAGCAGCCAAGGCAGGCGACTTCTCTAAGGCACTTGTCAAGGGTAACGGTGGTGCTTACCTCTTCAAGGTGATTAAGAAGGCAGCTCGCGAGGGCGTTAAGTTCGACGAGAAGCAGGTAGAGCAGCAGCTCCAGATGCAGGCCTCTCAGGGCGCTCGTATGTTCATCCAGGAACTCTATCAGAAGGCAGGCGTGGTTGATAACCGCTACCTCTTCTTCTAATATAACAAAAACAATTTGGTTGAGCCCCGTCAGGATTCCGATTCTGGCGGGGTTTTTGTTTGGTTTAGGGTTTTCCCCTGTCGATGGTAGGGGAAATCCCTTGTCCTGATCTCCGCTAAGGCTTATCTTTGCAGCGTGAAACTATTAAAATTTCTACGCTTATGAAAAGAATGATGATTGCCCTTTTGAGCCTCGCGCTCACGTTGCCAGCCCTCGCTCAGTATGGCCGGCCACATTATTATAATCGTCCCGCCTCGCGTTACCAGTCGCCCAGCATGCCCCGTTACTCCAATCAGGTGTATTACGGCCTTCGCCTGGGTGTAGGCTTCGCCACGGTCCATTCTGACGATCAGTACCTCAATGGCGGCTCCGCCAAGGCAGGCCTCGACGTAGGCGCTGTTGTAGGCGTGCAGCTGGGCTATCGCTCGCCCGTGTACTTCGAGACCGGCCTCTCTTACATCGAGAAGGGCGGCAAGGGCACCTATGCCGGCGATAAGTTCAGCTACAGCCTCAATTACCTCGAGCTGCCCATGGTGCTCAAGTATAAGTACCAGTTCGACCCCATGTTCAGCCTCCAGCCCTTCGTGGGCGGCTATGTGGCAGCCGGCGTCGGTGGCAAGATCAAGGATTTCGGCATGCGCCAGGCCTATAGCTCCTTCGATGATGAAGGCTTTAAGCGCTTCGATGGCGGTATCCGCGTAGGCTGTGGAGTGCAGTACGATTTCCTCTATGCCGAACTGGGCTACGATTTCGGCCTCGCCAACATCTCCCACGACTACTTCGACACCTCCCACACCGGCACCCTCTTCGCCACCGTCGGTGTGAACTTCTAAAAACACAATAATCCCCGCTTTCACGGCGGGGATTGATGTTCTATGGGGTTTACTCGGAGTAAAGTGGGAGTTTACTCCGAGTAAAGGCTAGTTTTAGTCCGTCTAAAGGGTAGGGGCGATTTCCGTCTTCATCCGCAGATAGTATTCGGCGGAAATCGCGACAAATGGCTTCTACATGATTAGAGAATTACCCCTTTGAGGCCTCAGAGAGCAGGTATTTCATCATTTCTGTCCCTTTACCAAGGCTTGGCATCTTAGGGACAGAGTGTTTACTAATATCGTATTTCATTGAATATCAGCTTTTTAGATGAATTACTGATGACCGAGTATTCCAGTTATTTCAATTCCAGTTTGTTTTTTTGATACCCCAATTCCGCTTACTATATATATAACAATCTATATATCAATTAGTTATATATTATATAAAGAGGAGTTGTCCTCTCAATTTTCTAATTGGAATTGGAATAATTGGAATAATGGAACACTCAGGCCATTTTTGCCTATTTATTTCCATTTACTCACTCTTCCTCTACTAGGCTCTTGGCGCTACGAGTTGCGTAGGAGCATAAAAAGAGAATCCCCAGCGTAAAAAACGTTGGGGATTATTGTGTAATAACAAAAAAAAGCGTAACTTTGTGGCCGCATTAATAGAATATTGTATCGAATATGAAATACGGAATTATTGGCACTGGTGCCATTGGCGGATTTTATGGAGCCAAACTGGCTCACGGAGGACAGGAGGTTCACTTCCTGCTGCACAGCGATTATGAGTATGTGAAACAGCACGGTCTGCAGGTGGACTCCTGCGACGGATCGTTTCATCTGGATAATGTGAACGCCTATCAGCATACGGAGGACATGCCGAAGTGTGACGTGGTGCTGGTGTGTCTGAAGTCTGTGAATAACAGCAAGTTGCAGTCGTTGCTTCCACCATTACTGCACGAGAAAACGCTAGTGGTGCTGATTCAGAACGGCATCGGTGTGGAGGCGGATGTGGAGAAGATGTTCCCCGGCGTGCAACTGGCTGCGGGACTGGCATTTATCTGTTCTGCCAAGACGGAGCCGGGCAGAGTGAACCACCAGTGTTATGGCAGCATTAACCTGGCCAACTACTCATGCAAGGACGAGGCGCTGATGCAGGCCGTGGTGGATGAATTCCGCGAGGCCAGCATAGAGACTGGGCTGGTGGAATATAACGAGGCAAGATGGAAAAAGGCGGTATGGAACATGCCGTTTAACGGTATGACAGTGGCGCTACACACACAGACTGACCTGCTGCTGAAGAACGAATCGACCCGACGACTGATTCGCGAGCAGATGATGGAGGTGGTAGGTGCTGCGCAGCACCTGGGCGTGAAGAATCTTGATGAGAAGTTCGTAGACAAGATGATAGCCACCACAGACGTCATGACGCCTTATTCGCCGTCGATGAGACTGGACTATGACTTCCATCGCCAGATGGAGATATACTACCTCTACACGCGCCCCATAGAGATAGCCCGCGAGGCTGGCTACCGCATGCCGAAACTGGAGATGCTGGAGGCAGAGTTGCGCTTCCTGGAATCGATGAATGGATGAGTATGGCGTGACCCCCTCGAGAGTGAGGAAAGGACGGATGTTAGCAAAGGGAATCTTGAATTCGATGATGCCGGTGGAATAGGAGGCTATTCGTATTGGAAATAGGTGAATACGATGCCAGTACCTGTGAGATATAATTCTTCGTTGGGTAAGGGAATGGTAGTTATGTCGTCTGCAAAGAGTTCGTTGACAAGTGCCTCATCAGTGGTTACTTCAAAGTAGTTAATAATATTATTCTTAAACGGGGGCATTGAGTTGAGGCGAATCGCTGACGGTCAACAGGGGGTTCACTTCAATTTTGACGTTAATTTGGTACCCATTCTTTTCAAGTCCATCCTGTTACAATATTAATGATGGATATTTGTTATGATAATCTTCTTACCATTCTTAATATAGATACCTTTGCCTATAGGTTGGTCTACTTTTTGACCTCGAAGGTTAAAATAAGATGCGGATGAATTGTTTAGTTGATTATCCTCATGGCTCATAATATTTGTAGAGTCACCAGTATCTAACTTGTTGATTTTCCTATCTAACCACTCCTTTCTTGAAGTTAGCCATTTTTTTGCCTTATTAACATAATAGCTAGTTGACTCGAAATCTGTATCCCACCTTCTATTATCCAACTTAGTGGACTTGTCAATAGCCTCGGCTAGTTCTGAATTCGCGAATTCATCAAGGTATGTCATAAGGTCGTCAGTCAATTTTGTAGATAATTGATTCCATTTGTCTTTGTAAGCTTTTACAAATGCTTTATTCTTGCTATTGAATAATTTCTTATAAAAAAACATATTATGGGAAGGATCCCACTCACCTTCCATTTCAAATATCCGATCCATATCCCATAGATTACCCATCATCACTTTAGAGTTCTCTGTACTATCCAATTTCGTAAGGAAAATGTTCGAGCCTTTATCGTCGTGATTGCCTAGTAAGTCGTGGGCTAAAATCCAAGATACAAACGAATCGATGTCGATAAACTCTTGGTAATCTCCATCAATCAATGATCGTTCAGTCTTGGCTATCATCGATTTGAAATACCCCAATTGATCATTGGTTATGTCTTTAGAGTCCGGGTATTTGAATGTATAGTTCATAGGCCAAGGATCGGAGAGAGGCGTTGGACTTTTAACATAGAGATCCTCATTCCACCAAAAGAGATCGTACTCAAAAATATATCCAGAATCATCAACATTCAATCTGCAGGAGGTATTTCTCTTGACCGATTCGCATAGTTCGTACATTCCCCAATATTCACCATTGAACACTACGTTGACATATTGAATTTCAGGTGTCCACTGAAGGTCTAATATTTTGCTAACTTTATTATTAATCTGTTTAAAGATAGTAGATTTCTCATCTTTTAATAATACCCACTCTTTATCTTTGTATTTTTCTTCATCTCCACGCATAAGGAGATCATATTTTTTCTGGAGTTTTATTTTATAGGGTTTCTTATCAAATGCTACAGCGCTTGAGTTGCCTCTTACCCTGATGGTCATACCACTAACATCTTCTACATAATTACCTGTATCATATATAATACTGTCTCTTAAAGTCATGAACAATCTGCCAGGAACCTTAGTTATATTCTTGATTCCCATACCCCAACACCCATCTGGTGTTTCTGCCCTTTTGTAAGTCGGCATCTCGCCATTGACAGTTTCGATGTGAATTACGGGAAGATTAATGCTTTCTATCTTTTTAATGACATCATTGTCTGCTTGCAAGGTTGTAAACTTGCAGATTAATAAACAACATACAAATACTCTTATCATTATTCCCCACATTGGCTAATCATAAAATTAATAGTAGTTCTCTCTCTATAAGGCCATTCCAACCTCGTGGACTGGTCTGACTCAGGGTTGTATTTTATGCAAATTTATAAAATAATCCCCAAACTGCCAAATATTTTGGGGATAAATTTGCTATTTATAATAAATAAACAGAAGATTCACATTCTGGGGCTTATTTTGATTGATACTCAAAGTGCTGGTAATCCTTCATGGTGCGCCAGGCGCCGCCCCATGTGAAGCCGTGCTTCAGGAATAGGCGGTGGAGAAGATCACCCTTTACAATCTTATAACGATACTGCTTGCTGCGGTCGGCATAGGCACGGGCCGTGGCAGGCTCGATGATCTGCGAGCCGTCCTTGGCGTAACGGATGTAGGGATTATAAAGGGGATTGACATCGATGGCGAGACCACGGGCATGATAAGAGAGATGCTGGGTGCCGGAGACGGTGCGATAACAGAAGCAACTGGTGTTGTTGTCGCGCATCTGAAGCTCGTCGTTGGCATCATACTCATCGGCCAGGCGGATGCGCTGGATGGGGTAGTGGGCGCGATAGAGCTCGCGGAAGATGGCGAGCAGCTTGTCGGCAATGAGCTTATTGCATACCAGCTCGCCTTGATGGCTCTGTTCGTCGTAATCCCAATGGAGCACGCGCAGATAGCGCAAGTCGGCACGTTGGATATGGGGATTGGCTATATAGGTCTTGCCTTGCATCTTCTGCCACACGGCATCGGGCACGGGCTGAGAAGAAAAACCCTTCTGCGCCGAGGCGGAGAAAGGTAAAAGGGTAAAAAGGTAAAAAGGTAAAAAACGCAACCACTTCATATCTTTTACTTTTTTACCTTTTTACTTTTTTCTGATTTCCCTGGATATAAACGCCACGCTGGGGGGGCTCGGCGTCGAGACGCACGCCACCGAGGGTGTAGATGGGAGCGGAGGATGCGGCTTCATCGGCAGTAACGCCACGAACGCCCGAAGAACCTCCCTTGAACTCCTTGATGGCCTTGTCGAGCTGATCGAGGAACTCACTCTCGATATGCAGGCGGGCAAAGGCGGCACCGGCGGTGAGACGGCCGGCATCGACATCGCTCTGCCAGTGAAACCCTGCTATAGTACGACTCTGTCCGTACTCATAAGCGCGATTCATGATGGCGCTGAGGGCAGAGGGATTAATCTCGGAGAGCGTCAGACCGATGAGCCATCCGAAGGCGGCATGACCGGAGGGGTAAGAACCGTTGTCTTTTAAGTCATCCTCATCGTCGGGATTGATAGTGGGATCCTTCAAGCGTACATAGGGACGGAGACGATTGTAATATTTCTTAGCTACAGAGCACGACTCACCCGCTAATTGACATACTCGGCTTACAAGTTTGTAAATTTCAGGGGTATTATCCTGAGAGATTGTCTTGCCGAAGGCTGGAGAAAAAATGCTACAGATATAAGTGGCGCTTGAGTTACAATCGTTCTTGGCCTGCTTGCCGCGATCGGTGGTGCGCTTGCTGCGACCCTCGTTATACTGGTTCATATCGTAGGCAAAGAGTACTGACTGGTCCTCGGGAGGCGCAGGCAGATACTTGACGGGGTTGGGCAGCGACTCGTAAGTGAGATAGCCAGAGCGCGTACCGGCACGAGAGCTCTTGGTGTTATACTCATCGCGGGCCATCTTGATGAGCTGATTGAAACCGCCCATGGCATGGATATAGATCATCAGGGCGCTAGCCAGGTCGCGACCAATCTGGGTATCGCTATACCAGCTGTAACCGGCGATAATGGAACTCTCGCCGAACTCATAGCCGCGCTTCAGAATCTCGTCCTGCTTATCGGGGCAGATCTCGACCATCAGCATGCTGAGCAACCAGCCATAGGTGGCCTGTTCGGAGGGATAACAGCTGACATTGGCGTACTTATCGTCGGTGTCGGGCGTGAGCGACTCCTCATCGAAGCGGGCGTAGGGGCGCTTGTTGTAATAGGAATTACGGGACAGTTCGATAGAGAGGTCGGCATACTTCTTCAACTGCTCGAGCACCTGATAGATGTTGGGCGTATTGTTCTTCGTAATGTTGACACCCAGCAGCGAGGAGTAAACGGGCAGGAAATCATCGAGATCCCAGCCCATGTCGCTCTTGGCCTGAGTGCCGCGACTGGTGCTACGCTGGTCGATACCCCATGAGTAATCGGCAAAGTCGTTGACATACTTCATGGAGAGGGTGCTGGGAGGACCCGGCAGGAAATTGGCTGCATTAGGAATATCCTGTGCATGGAGGTTCATGCACAGGATAGACGAGATGAAAAATAAAAGACTTTTCTGTTTCATTATTAATTAATGTTATGAGAAGGCGACGGTGAGTCCGGCCATCACGATGCTGACCATCGACATAAGCTTGATGAGGATGTTGAGCGACGGACCAGAGGTATCCTTGAACGGATCGCCAACGGTATCGCCAACGATACAAGCCTTATGGGCAAACGAGCCCTTACCGCCAAAGTTGCCTTCTTCGATATTCTTCTTGGCGTTATCCCAAGCGCCGCCGGCATTAGCCATGAACACGGCGAGGGTGAAGCCACCTGCCAATCCGCCTACGAGCAGACCGAGCACACCAGCCACGCCAAGGATGATACCCACCAGGATGGGGATGAGGATGGCGAGGATAGAGGGAACGATCATTTCGTGCTGGGCGGCACGGGTGGAGATTTCTACACAACGACCATAGTCGGGCGTGCCTGTACCTTCGAGGATACCGGCTATCTCGCGGAACTGACGGCGTACCTCCTGTACCATCTTCTCGGCTGCACGACCTACAGCCTCCATGGTCATACCGCAGAACAGGAAGGCGGCCATGGCGCCGATGAAGGCACCGACGATGACGCGCGGATTCATGAGGTTGATCTGGAAGTAGTTCATGAAGTCGGGGATGGTGGCCTCGGAAGCGGCAATCACATCGCCAGCCACATTGGTCAAAGTCTGTCCGGCACGGGTCATGGCAATCTTGATCTCCTCGATATAGGAAGCCAGGAGAGCGAGCGCCGTGAGGGCGGCAGAACCGATGGCGAAGCCCTTACCAGTGGCAGCTGTGGTGTTGCCCAGAGCGTCGAGGGCATCGGTACGATGACGAACCTCTTCGCCCAGACCGCACATCTCGGCATTACCGCCGGCATTATCGGCAATAGGTCCGTAAGCGTCGGTAGCCAGGGTGATGCCCAGCGTAGACAGCATACCTACGGCTGCAATACCAATACCATAAAGACCATGAGAGAGCGACTCGGACGACATGGAGAGATCGAAGCCATTAGCGCAGAGGTAGCTGAGCATGATGGCCACACCAATGGTAATGACAGGAATACAGGTGGAAATCATACCCGTACCGATACCCTTGATAATAACGGTGGCGGCACCTGTCTGTCCGGCCTCAGAGATCTTCTGGGTGGGCTTGTAAGAGTGAGAGGTATAATACTCGGTGGCCTGACCGATGATGACACCGGCAGCCAGACCTGAGATGACGGAGAAGGAAAGGCCGAGCCAATTCTCGATACCCAGGAAGTAAAGGATAGCGAAGGTGGCAACGGCGATGAGGATGGCTGAAACGTTGGTGCCGAGCGACAGAGAACGGAGCAGATCCTTCATGGTGGCGCCTTCCTTGGTGCGTACCAGGAAGATACCTAAGAGCGAGAGGAATACACCCACAGAGGCAATGAGCATGGGGGCAATAACAGCCTTGAGCTGAACCTCGAGACCAGCCACACCAAAGGCGGCAGCGCCGAGGGCTGCGGTAGAGAGTACGGAGCCGCAATATGACTCATACAGGTCGGCACCCATACCAGCCACGTCGCCTACGTTATCGCCTACGTTATCGGCAATGGTAGCGGGGTTGCGGGGATCGTCCTCAGGAATATCGGCCTCAACCTTACCTACGATATCAGCACCTACGTCGGCAGCCTTGGTATAGATACCGCCGCCCACACGGGCAAACAGGGCCTGCGTAGAAGCACCCATACCGAAGGTAAGCATGGTGGTGGTGATGGTGATGAGAGCCATCTCGTCGCCAGAATAGAAATGATTGAGCACGAGGAACCAGATGGCGATATCGAGCAAGCCGAGACCTACCACGGTAAGACCCATCACGGCGCCGCTACGGAAGGCAATCTTCAGACCGGCATCCATGCTCTGGCGGGCAGCATTGGCTGTACGGGCAGAGGCGTATGTGGCGGTCTTCATGCCAAAGAATCCTGCCAGACCGGAGAAGAAACCACCGGTGAGGAAGGCAAACGGCACCCAGGGATTCTGAACGTTAAGTCCGTAAGCCATGAAAGCAAAGAGTGCACAAAGCACTACGAAGACGATACAGACTACCTTGTACTGCTGCTTAAGGTAAGCCATAGCACCCTTGCGCACATAAAGCGCAATCTCTTTCATACGCGGCGTACCCTCGTCGGCCTTCATCATCTTGGTGAAGAAGTAGTACGCCATACCCAATGCCACGATCGATGCGACGGGCACGAGCCAAAATACTGCGGGAATCATCATGTTGGTTTAATTAATTATTGGTTTATAAAGTTGGTTTATTCGTCCGCAAAGTCGATCAGGCCGCTGGCCTCCTCGTCGGGATCTTCGCTGCCAAGGTCCATCATCGTTGAGTAGTTGTCCTCGGTGATGTCCTCGTCGTTGGGATCTTCAACCTCGTCGTCAACCTCGTCGTGAGAACTGTAGTTATCCTCTACGATTACGTCCTCATCGTCGTTATCTGGATCGTCGTCGGAATCAGACTTGGAGAACTGCATGCGGAGCTTCTCGGGTTCGGGCTTCAGCTTGGCAAAGATGGCCTCTACCCAGCCGCCTTTAGGTATCTCGAGCACCTCGAAACCATCCTCTACCTTCTTGTCGTACATACCGCCCTTCTTGTGCAGACGATCGGCAGGAAGGGTAGTGGTGGAAATATCGAAACCGCTGAGGATGATGTCCTGGATGGATTGTGACAGAGAGTCCCAGCCACCGCCGAAGTTACGGTCGATGACCTCGAGCAGCTTGGCTGCCGAGATATGACGGATGTTCTCGTAAGTCAGATCGGTAACACGCACCACGGGGCGCTTCTTGATGGCCCACACAAACTTCAGGTTATCATCGAACTTGATGGTGGTGACCTTATAACCGCGCTTCTCGTAGCTCTTCCTCTCAAGCGCATCCTCGCTCTTGATCTCCTCGATGAGGAAGGCACTCTTGAAAATATCGAGATAGTGCTGGATGCTCTCGCGCACTTCGGCATCCTTCACGGCAGCCTCCCACATACGGAAAACATCGTTCTCCTGTATGTCCCAAACGCTGCTCTTAGTGACTGACTTAATTGATAATGACGGGTTACTCTCGGGTTGTTGTTGTTTTGTTCTTGCCATAATTTCACTCAATTTTTCTGCAAATGTAACCACTTTATTTTTTATTAGCAAGTTTTTAGACGATATTTTTTGTAATTTTCGCATTTTTGTGTACTTTTGTCGCTGATTTATGGCACAACCACTGGCTGAAAGACTTCGACCTCGCACTCTTGACGACTATATAGGGCAAGAACACTTGGTAGGTGAGGGGGCCGTCCTGCGGAAGATGATCGATGCAGGACGTATTCCGTCTTTTATACTCTGGGGACCGCCGGGAGTGGGTAAAACCACCTTGGCGCAGATCATAGCCAACAAGTTGGAAACACCCTTCTACACGCTATCGGCTGTGACCAGCGGCGTGAAGGATGTGAGGGAGGTGATAGAGAAGGCCCAGAAGAGCAGATTCTTCAACGAGGCTTCACCTATTTTATTTATAGACGAGATACACCGATTCTCGAAATCGCAGCAGGACTCGCTATTGGGCGCCGTAGAGAAGGGTATCGTTACGCTGATAGGTGCCACGACTGAGAATCCTTCGTTCGAGGTGATCAGACCGTTGCTGTCGCGATGTCAGTTGTATGTGCTGAAATCGCTCGAGAAGGACGATCTGCTGAAACTGCTCGACAGAGCCATTCATCAGGACACCATCCTGAAGGAGAAGAACATACAGCTGAAGGAGACTGGAGCGCTATTAAGATACAGCGGAGGCGATGCTCGTAAGTTGCTGAATATCTTAGAATTAGTGGTAGAAGCTGAAGCATCGGATGAAATTGAAGTAACCGATGAAAAAGTAGTGAACCGCTTGCAGCAGAACCCGCTGGCCTACGATAAGGACGGCGAGATGCACTACGACATCATATCGGCCTTTATCAAGAGTATTCGTGGGTCGGATCCCGATGCAGCCCTCTACTGGATGGCCAGGATGATTGAGGGTGGGGAAGACCCGCAGTTCATCGCCCGCCGACTAGTGATTAGTGCGGCTGAGGACATCGGATTGGCGAATCCCAACGCCCTGTTGCTGGCTAATGCTGCCTTCGATGCCGTGATGAAGATAGGCTGGCCTGAAGGCAGAATCCCCTTGGCAGAAGCTGCAGTTTATCTGGCTACATCGCCTAAGAGCAATAGTGCCTATCTGGGCATAGATGCTGCTTTGGGATTGGTAAGACAGACGGGTAACCAGCCCGTGCCGCTACCTATCCGTAATGCGCCGACGGAACTGATGAAGGAACTGGGCTATCACGACGGCTATCAATATCCGCATGATTTCCCGGGGCACTTTACCCCACAGCAATATATGCCTGATGCGCTGGTAAACGAGCGATTATGGCATGGACAGCATAACCCCACGGAGGAGAAGATGTACCAGCGCATGGTGAACTACTGGGGGAAGCGGTTCGAGGATTAGAATTGAGATTTTAGAATTAAAAGATTTGGAGCAGGAACTGATTATAAAAATCATAGAATTGTTGGGTACGTTTGCCTTTGCGATATCCGGTATCCGACATGCGGCAGCCAAGCAGTTTGACTGGTTTGGCGGTTACGTATGTGGTGTGGCTGTGGCTATTGGCGGCGGAACGATTCGCGACGTGATGCTCGGCACAACACCCTTCTGGATGACCACACCTATTTATTTAATATGTACGGCTGTGGCTCTGCTGACGGTGGCTTTCTTCGGTAAATGGATGGAGCCCCTGAAGAATGCATGGTTCGTATTCGATACGTTGGGATTGGCGTTATTCACGATAGCGGGAATCCAGAAGAGTCTCGCTTTCGGGCAGCCATTCTGGGTGGCCATTATCATGGGTTGTATTACGGGTAGTGCCGGTGGTGTGATTCGTGATGTGTTGCTGAACAACGAGCCCGTGATATTCCATAAGGAGATATATGCCGTGGCCTGTGTGCTGGGCGGACTGGTGTACTGGGCCCTCGCTGCCTTAGGACTATCGACAGAGTTAAGTGCCATCAGCAGTTTCGTAGTGACTTGTTTGATAAGATTCCTGGCCGTACGCTATCACTTGTCATTACCCGTACTGAAAGAAAAGAAATAGTCAAATTGTAAAATAGTCAAATAGTCAAATAACAAGATGCCCGAACAAGAGAATATTAGAAGAAGAGCAAGAAAACAGCAGCCCGTGGATAATACCTACGGACACCTGCAGCCACAAGCGCTGGAGGTGGAGAGGGCCGTACTGGGAGCGCTGATGATAGACAAGGATGCCTATGCCATCGTGTGTGAGACATTACGTCCGGAGAGTTTCTATGAACCCCGTAACCAGATGGTTTATGCCGCCATACGCGACCTGAGCATGGAAGAGAAACCAGTTGACGTGCTGACCGTAACGGAACAGTTGGCTAAATCGGGCACACTCGATGAAGTAGGTGGTCCCGGTTATGTGGCAGAGCTGAGTTCGCGCGTGGCGTCATCGGCTAACATCGAGTATCATGCGAATATCATCGCCCAGAAGTCGCTGGCCCGACAACTCATATCGTTTGCAAGTGTGATAGAGACGAAAGCGTTCGATGAGACCATCGACGTGGAGGACCTGATGCAGGAGGCTGAGGGTTCGCTCTTTGAACTCTCGCAGCGAAACATGAAGAAGGACTACACAGCCATTGACCCCGTTATATCGCAGGCTGTGAAGACGATACAGAATGCCGCCAAGAATACCGACGGACTAACGGGTGTGTCGACGGGTTATTATAAACTCGACGACATTACAAGTGGTTGGCAGGCTTCCGATCTGGTGATTATTGCCGGACGCCCTGCCATGGGTAAGACATCGTTTGCCCTATCGATGGCGAAGAATATTGCTGCCGACCTGAGGGTGCCGATGGCATTCTTCTCGCTTGAAATGTCGAACGTGCAGCTGGTGAACCGATTGATTTCGAATGTCTGCGAGATTCAAGGTTCGAAGATTCTGAACGGACAGTTGCAACGTGATGAGTGGGACCGACTTGACAAGCGCATCAATAATCTGATGGGTGCACCTTTGTTTATCGACGATACACCAGGACTATCGGTATTCGAACTTCGTACCAAGGCTCGCCGACTGGTTCGTGAGCATGGAGTGAAGCTGATCATGATTGACTATCTGCAGCTGATGAATGCCAACGGCATGCGCTTCTCGTCGAGACAGGAAGAGGTGTCGACCATCTCTCGATCGCTGAAAGGACTGGCCAAGGAGTTGGATATTCCCATTCTGGCGCTGAGTCAGTTGAACCGTGGTGTGGAGAGTCGTGAGGGACTGGAAGGCAAGCGCCCGCAGTTGAGCGACCTGCGTGAGTCGGGTGCCATCGAGCAGGATGCCGATATGGTGATCTTCGTACATCGTCCGGAGTACTACCACATTTATCAGGACGATAACGGACGCGACCTGCATGGTATGGCGCAGATTATCATAGCCAAGCATCGTAAGGGTGCTACGGGTGATGTGCTGCTGACCTTCCGTGGAGAGTTCACACGATTTGAAAATCCTGAGGACAAGAACCTGGGTAATCGTGCACCTGTGGGTGGCGGCGAGATTATCGGTTCGAAGATTAACGGTAATAACACACCACCTGATATGGATGGTTACGATCCGTTTGCCGGAGGCGCACCCTTGCCGCCACCATCGAACGACGGACCACTGCCTTTCTAATAAAACAATAATCCCCGCTACTTGGCGGGGATTATTGTTTATTGATATTTCTCTATTAAACTTTCTGCCTGGGTGTTGCCCATGTCCTTGGCTTTCTGAAGGTTGGGAATACCCTCCTTCTTATTACCCTTCAGGCATTGGGCCAGACCGAGGAACATATAGCCGTCGCTATCGTTAGCATCGATGGCAATACTCTCCTTGGCCGTCTCGATGGCATCATCGTAAAGACCGACGCGGATTTGCAACGAAGCCTTCTCGGCATAGTAGAGAATCTCTTGCGGGTTCATCCTGATGGCACGATTGATATCGTTGAGCGCCTGCTGATAAAGGCGGCCCTGGATTTCAGTCTGATGACGTACGTAATAGAAGTTGTCGTTGATGGAGGCCTGCATAAGTTCCTCGTAGTCGTTCATATCATTGACAGCCTCACGATACTTACCGGCATTCCGGCGAGCCTCGGCACGAGCCCAGAGATAAGGCGCAGCCTCTTTCAGATAGGGTTTGGAGAAGGTGCTCATGGTAGAGTCCATGAGGGCCAGCATGGTAGTAGTGTCTTTCAACATCTCCTTACAACGGGCGGCAGCAAAGAAGTTCTCTGCATTACGCATGTCGGTCTTCGTCAGCTCGTCGTAGATGGCAAAGGCATCATCGTACTTCTGCTGGGCGAACAAGATGTTGGCCTTCTGCTGTTTGTAGGTAGACGCCGGATTAGCAGCAATGGCGGCCTGAATCTCCGTCAAGGCTTTGTCGAGATTCCAATTGGGGTAAGTCTGATTGCCATGGAAGATCTCCTTGTTATAAATCATACGGGCGTAGGTATAGTGAACCTCGTCAATCTTATCGGCCACCTTGAGGGCCATTTCCATATCTTTCTCGGCAGCGGCAAAGTTACCACCACTGGTTGCAAGCTGGGCGCGCTGGACATATCCTTCAGAAGCCTGTGGGAACTTCTGGATGAAGTCGCCTATCAGCGTGGCATAGGCTGCAGAATCAACCTGACTGGCAGCTAGGAAGAGGGCTAATGTAGCATCCTTGATATTGTCGGGCAACTCCTTCTTGATCATGGTGAGTTTCATCGTGGCATCGTTCATGCCAAAGCCTGTAATCTTCAGAGAGTCAGCAAAACGGGCACTCACGGCATAACTCAACGTATCCTTATCGGAGGCAGGCTGCTGCATCAAACCAATCACCTCACCATTATCATTGAGTAACGGACAACTGACCGTATTTTGCGGCATGGTCATAGCAACCGTATAGTAGGCATAATCATTCTGGAAGGTCTCGGCCTTACGAACGGGGCCACTCTTGACGTTCTTCAATTCGTGATAGGGCAGAAGCCAGGCCATACTACCTTCAGTTGCCACAGAGGTGCTGACAAGGAGGGGTTGTGTCTTACCAGCCACACGGAACTTGACAACATCATACATATCGTTAGCTCCGATAATACTGATAACGGGCATCTCCTTACCCTGAGCGTCGATGATGACGGCACGCGATGCACCCTTGAAAGGGGTGAAGTTACTAACGGCCTCACCATTAGATCCTGTAAAGAATCCATTGCTGCTGGCTATTAATGAGCCGTCGGCGGCAAAGGTCTTCAGGGTGAATACTGATTTAGTGGCCTTCTTCACCCAACCTGGCTGGGCAGATAAAGGTAAAAAGGTAAAAAGGTAAAAAGGTAAAACACTTAATACCCTCCTCATTACCATATTATTAAAAATCGTTTTCATCATTATTATTTTATTCTATATTTGTTTACTTTCTTACTTTTTTACCTTTTTACTTTTAATAGTTCTTTTGCATTCTGGATGGCAGCCTCACTAATGTCGCTACCGCTGAGCATCTGGGCAATCTCGGTAATGCGTTCTTCGGCAGAGAGTTGACGCATGCGACTGGTAGTGCCTTGGGCTGTTTCTTCCTTCTCCACCTTATAATGAACGGAGCCGAGGGCAGCAATCTGAGGCAGGTGGGTGATGCTGATAACCTGACGCTCGTTACAGCCCATTTCCTGCATGATCTGAGCCATCTTCTCGGCCGTCTTTCCGCTGACACCCGTATCGATCTCATCGAATATAATTGTAGGCAGCTTGACGGCTCCACTGATCATGGCTTTGAGTGAGAGCATGACACGGGCAATCTCACCACCAGAGGCAACCTGAGAGACGGGTTGGAGTGGGGTGGAGGTGTTGGCGCTAAAGAGGAAGGCAATCTTATCCTGCCCACTATGACCGAGTTCAGCCGACATCACATCGATGCTAAATCGAACGTTAGGCATGCCCAGCGGGATGAGTCTCGATTGCATTTCCTTTTCTATCTGGCGAGCGGCCTTAGTGCGCAACTTAGTAAGAGCATCGGCCTGCTTCTGACAATCAGCTTTGAGTTGTCGGCACTTAGTTTCAAGTTCGGCAACGGCTTCATCGCTGTTTTCGATATTCGATAGTTGCTGCTTCAGTTCGTCACGCTTGGCTATGAGTTCTGCAACTGTATCCACATGATACTTCTTCTGAAGATCGTACAAGCGATCGAGGCGGTTATTTACGGCATCAAGTTCAGAAGGGTCAAAGTCGATTCGTTCCAACTGGTTGCTGATATCGAGCGCAAGATCTTTCAGTTCGATATAACTGCTATTGATGCGCTCTGCCAATTCTGAAGCATCGGGATATACGCGTTCGATGCCTTTAAGTGCCGACAAAGAATTGCGTAGGGATTCCACAACACCTGTTCCTTCAGAAGATAACGCATGATCAGCCGTATAGAGGGCGCTCTTGATATCCTCGGAATGGGTCATCGTATCGCTTTTCTGTTCCAGTTCCTCTTGTTCGCCATCCTGAAGATTGGCGTTGGTTAACTCATCGTATTGGAACTGCAGAAAATCGGCATTCTGACGGCTGCGCTCGATGCTTTCTTTCAAAGACACGAGTTCCTGTAAAGTGGTGTGATACTGAAGATATGTCTGATGGTACTTATCCAGTTCCTTCGCATCGTCGGCAATAATATCAACGACGCTCAACTGGAAATCCTGTTTATTGAGCAGCAGATTCTGATGCTGAGAGTGCACATCAACCAGGCGTTCACCAAGTTCCTTGAGCATCGAGAGTTGTACGGGTGTATCGTTGATAAAGGCCCGACTCTTGCCAGAGGCTGTCAACTCACGACGGATAATCGTCTCATCGGCATCGTATTCAATATCATTTTCCGTGAAGAAGTCTTCCATGCCGTAGCGTGAGAGGTCGAACTGAGCCTCGATGACACATTTATCGGCACCGGTTTTAATGGTCTTTGTGTCTGCACGCTGGCCTAACAACAGACCGATAGCACCGAGGATGATGCTCTTACCTGCACCAGTTTCTCCAGTTATCACAGAGAAGCCCTGATACAGGTCGATGTCTAGTTCATCGATCAGCGTGAAGTTCTTGATATATAAATGCTTAAGCATTGTTATATTTGACTATTTACGATTAGACAGTTATTGCTTGATGGTATCCCAACTGTTGCTTTGCGAGGCATTGATGCCCATGAGCAGTTCATAGATACGCTCCTTTTCCTTCTGGGTGCCTTTGCTTTTGTAGATGCTGGCGAGTTCGTCCTTCTTATAGTCAGTCCATATCTGTGGAAGCAGACTAAGCGGCTTCTCTTGATGAGCCTGGTAGAGGTCGGTCTCAAGTGCCGTCGTGATCTCGGTACGACCGCGTTCTGCATTATTGGCCATCTCGTCGAGTCCCTTTCTATAATAGTCGTATTGCAACTGACGGAAAGGTTTCATGGCCTCGTCGAGATAGTCGTTGATGAAGGCAAAGCGGTTACGACTGTCCTCGAATGCCTTCCATCCTGAATATCCCAACTGTTGTGCATTATTCACCAGATACATACAGCGCTGGAGAATATCGGTTCCACCCATCGGGGCAAAGCTGTCGAGATCAAGACCTATGATCAGGTAGGCATAGTAGGCGAGGAGAGCGGTCAACTGGTTGTCGACATTCTCTTCAATGAAGTTCAGCTGATCAAACTGCTGGAACTCAAATTGGAAATTCGCGTCTCTATTATTATATAAGGTGGAAGTATAAGCCGAATTATATACAGGCCTGTTAGCCTGGATAAGGGCTGTACACTCAAAACGATTATCCTCTCTGACGTATTTCGTAACCGTAAGATTAATAATGCATGATATGCGTTCGTTCTGCTGGAACTGAAGATCAGTCCAACGGCGATCGTTCATGAACTGCTCGATGGTATGCTGCAGGTTTTCAAATACGCTCGCCTCAGTTCCCTCAATCTGACTATGAGTGACGTTAACCTTAACTTGCAGCTCCTGAGCATAAACTTCAGGAACTGCAAGCAAAAACAGGTTTAGCAATATAGTCTTTATAATGTTCACCTTATCACATTTTCTGTGCCTCGCGCAGTCGGATTCTTGTAAGCACTTGTTTTGTGTTGTACGTAAAGTCGCCAGAGAGAATCCAACTGTAGTAGCCGGGATCGATATGTAACACATCGGCCACAGGCAGTCCCTTGTGCTTTCCGAAGTTGAATACCTCAGTCATCTGCGGTTTTCCGTCCTTATCAAGCACAGGTTTGCCGTAGCGATCCTTCACTTCGCCCCAAACGATACGGCCAGCAAAGTCGACATTATTGTTCATCTTCGAGAACTCTGCCAGCTGGTCCATATTGTTCTCCAATACTTTCTCTGGGTCTTCATTGGCACCGGGCGCATACATGTCGAGTTCTCCCATCAGTACTCGATACGTTGCCTCAGTATCCTGGTCGGCACGATGAGCCTCAAAATCATCCTCCATTTTGCGTCCACAATAGAACTTATAGGCAGCAGCCAGATTACGGCGCTCCATTCTGTGGAAGATGGTCTGAGCATCAATCAGGCGACACTTAGAGAAGTCGAAATCGATGCCTGCACGAAGAAATTCTTCAGCAAGCAGGGGAATATCGAAGTGGTTAGAGTTAAAACCTGCAAAGTCGCAACCTGTAAACTTCCCGGCCAATATCTGACCAAGTTGTTTGAAGGTTGGTTTGTCTTTCACATCCTCGTTAGAGATACCTGTCAGAACAGCTACCTCCTCCGGAATGGGCTTTTCGGGATTTACCAGTTCGTTACCTCGTTCTTCCTGACCGTTAGGATATACCTTGATGTATGAAATCTGTATGATGCGATCCTTTACAAGATCCAATCCGGTAGTCTCCAGATCGAAGATCACCAGAGGCTTTGTCAGATTCAGTCTCATTGGTTGATAAGCATTGGCATCAGCAACATCAGTACATCCTGGTTAGTAGGCTGCTCAGAAGGCAGAACAAGACCTGCACGACTAGGATCAGCCAACTGGATAACGACGTCAGGACAATCGAATGTGCTCAGAACCTCAATGAAAGCTGCACCCTTGAATCCAATAGACATCGGCTGTCCGTTATACTCGCAGGTCATGCGTTCTGTAGCAGTCTTAGCGAAGTCGTAGTCCTCAGCATCGAGCTGCAACGTGCTACCTTCAACGTGGAAACGAACGAGGTTACTAGAGTCGTTTGTGAATGGCTGAACACGACGCAGGGCTGCCAATAGGGTGAGGCGGTCAACGCGTATTTCGTTAGGATTGCTCTGGGGGATAACACCATTATAATTGGGGTAGCGACCCTCAATCAGACGGCACTGGATTGTTCCGTCGCCATAGTTAATCTCAGCATTACGATCATCGAAGCGGATCACCACGTCGCCACCGTCTTTACCCAGCAGGTTCTTCAGTAGGTTAGAGGGCTTCTTTGGCAGAATGAAGGCAGCAGGCTCATCACTCTTAATCGTGAAGATCTTATTGCGTACCAGTTTGTGGCCATCGCTGGCTACTACAGCGAGACAATCAGCTGTCAGGTCGAAGTAGATACCATTCATAACAGGACGAAGTTCATCCTGTGCTGTAGCGAAGATGGTACGGTTGATATTCTCTGCCAGAATGGCATTGGGAATGGTAATCGTCTTGGCATATTCGCTGATAGGCTGTGCCATGGGGAACTCATCGGCGTTATCGATAGGCAATGAGAAAAGACCATTCTGATAGGAGATCTTGACGGTTCTCTGATCGAGGTTCACATCGAATGTGATGGGTTGCTCAGAGAAGCCCTTTACTGCCTCTAACAGATCGTGGTTACCGATGGCAAAACGTCCGTTTCCGTCACTCTCGGTCAACTGCATCTGAGTCTTCATCATGTTTTCGCTGTCTGAAGCAGTCAGATACAACACATTGTCCTTGATCTCGAAAACGAAATCGCCCAAGATGGGTAGGGCGTTCTTACTGTTAATTACTCTAGAGAGAGCATTGAGCTTTGCACTTAGTGCGGTGCTTGATAATGTAAATCGCATAGTTTTATAGATCTTTTGTTCTTAAATACATATTATATAATTGAGCACAAAATTACAAAAAAACGTTGTAATGAACAAAATTTTCGGCAGAAATTTGCGCTATTCAAACTATTTTTAGTAATTTCGCCACGCGAAAACAAGAAAATCAACAAATAAAAACAATTTAAGTCATGGAATTAACAGGTAAAATCATTGCCGTATTGGCAGCACAAAGTGGCGTTTCGGCCCGCACGGGAAACAACTGGATGTCTCAGGATTACGTTATCGAAGTTCCTGGTCAGTATCCCCGTAAGTGTCTTTTCCGTATTTTCGGTGAAGATCGTATCAAGCAGTTTAATATTCAGCAGGGTGAGGATCTGACTGTTCAGTTTGATATTGATGCTCATGAGTTTAATGGTCGTTGGTTTAATGATATTCGTGCATACAATGTCATTCGTGGTCAGCAGCCTGCAGCAGCACCTTCAGCATCGCCATTCCCACCAGCTGGTGCTACAGCTCCGTTCCCGCCAGCTCAGGAACCTGCTCCTGCAGAAAATTCAACTGATGATCTGCCATTCTAAAAAGCGGAAGTATTTTAGATTTATGTTTTATAGCCTTCGGGAAATTATTCTCGAGGGCTATTCATTTATTTATGTATAAGAGAAGTATTATTTATGTGTAGGAGAGTATTCCGATTTCTTTTATTTATCATAATGCCGATTCCTGTAAATATGACTTTAGTCTTTATATAGTAGAACTTTACTCGGAGTAAACCCTGACTTTAGTCGGAGTAAAGTCCCAGTTTACTCCGACTAAACCTCTGGAGCGTTTATTTAATGTCACGATCGCTTAAAACTTGAAATTTCTCGCGCTGATGATTAAGTGTTTCCAAATTCAACGAAAATGAAGCCGTTGATTGCTCGTTTGATTTACATGATATAAGTGTCTTGCCAATTGGACTTATTATAGCGCTCTGTCCACGATAATGAGAATACGGATCATTACCAACACGATTACAAGCTATGAGATAAGCTTGATTCTCAATAGCACGAGCACGAGTTAAGATTTGCCAAGCATTCTGGCGACTTTCAGGCCAGTTGGCAGAACAAATGATCATGTCAAATTGTAGTGCATCAGAATAACGGCTCCATACAGGAAATCGCATATCATAGCAAGTAAGTAAGAGTATTCTGAATCCCTCATACTCTACTATCATATGTTCGTTTCCTGGCTCATAGAAACGATCTTCATGTCCATAACGAAATAGATGGTGTTTATCATAATGTGATTCGACGGAATTTCTGCCATTAATAAAATAATGTCTGTTTTTGAATTTAGAACCAGTCTGAATGGCGAGTGTGCCACTTATTGCACAATGATGTTTGCGAGCCGTTTCGCGCATCCATTTGAGTGCAATATTATGTGATTCTTCTTCAGCAAGACCATGCGGATCAGTTGCGAAGCCAGTACTCCACATTTCTGGCAAAACAAATAGATCACTATCTGGGGCTTGAGCCATTAACGCTTCTGCCCTCTGTATATTCTTTTGGGGACTCCCCCACTCGATATCTAACTGTAATATTGTAACCTTCATTTGATATAAAATTCGCTTGTTAATTGTTGATACCAATTGCTTCTTATCCCGGGGTTATCTTCGATAATTCCTTCGGATGTAACATATTCAGTAACAGGATGTTTTATGAATTCCATCAAGCAGCGCTTAGGTGCTTTATTCGGGGTAGTTTTTATCATGCAGAGACGACTTGGGAAGAAGCCTACCAGATGAGCTTCGACCTCCAGTCTTGAGCGACAATCTGTTGGAATAACTACAGAAAAATATCCATCATCCGAGAGTAATCTGAAGGATGTTTTCATCAGTTCGGCATACGAGAGATTTACGGCATGTCGAGCTGTTGTACGTTGATCATCCGGACAAGTCAGGGAATCCACAAAATAAGGCGGATTACTGACGATGGCGTCAAACGGCTCAGGAGATTGTAATTCCCTAATATCCGCTAACTGGATAGTGATTCTTGAAGAAAAAGGCGATGCTTCTACATTCTTTTTGGCTTGTGTTACAGCATCCGCATCGATATCAATACCAAGAACCTGAGAATCCGGAAAACGCTGGGCCATCATAAGGGCAACAAGCCCTGTTCCTGTACCTATATCAAGAATATGCGTAGGACTTGGTGTAACTGGAACTTGAGCCCATGCTCCGAGCAATGTGCCATCGGTTCCAACCTTCATGGCACAACCCTCCTGATGAACGGTAAACCGCTTAAATTCGAAGTAACTGTTTGACATTCTGCCCACAAAAGTAGCAATAATTTGTTAATTATTGGCTCATCGTGCGTGATTCTTAATTTTTATTAGTAACTTTGCAGCCAATTTTTGAGAATATAAGTTAGTAATATGAGTAAACAGAATAAAAATGCAGCCTTTCAGATGATAGCCGATATCGATGGAGATTTCGGTTCCCTGATAGGCAATCAGACCCCAGACACAGCACCTATTCTGCCGGTGCGTAATCTTGTGCTGTTTCCTGGTGTAGTAACTCCGATATTGATTGGTCGCGCCTCAAGCAAGCAGCTTGTTCAGAAGGCAGAGAAGAAAGGCACCATTATTTGTGTGGTAGCCCAGCGCGATCCTGATGTAGAAGTCCCCATGAAGGAGGACCTTTATGAATATGGTGTATATGCCAAAGTGATGAAGCAGCTGACATTGCCCAATGGCAATATCACAACCATCGTACAAGGTCTTGGCAAGATGCGTTTGCGCGATATTATCAGTACGCAACCTTATCTTGAAGGACTTGTAGAGCCAGTAGAGGAAATAGAGCCCGAGAAGCGCGATCGCGAGTTTAAGACTGCTATGGGTGATCTCCGTGAGATGGTTGACAATTACATCAATATCAGCGAGGATATTCCTGATGAGGCAACATTCGCTATCAAGAATATCTCTAACGATATTATGGCTCTTAACTTCGTGTGCTCCAATATGCCGTTCACACTGAAGGAGAAGATGCATCTGCTGACAGTTGAGACGGTAAAGGAACGTCTCTTTGGTACGATGAAGATCCTGAATCGTGAGATTAACCTTCAGAACCTGAAGGCCGACATCAGAAACAAGACCCGTGAGGACATTGACGAGCAGCAGCGTAACTACTTCCTTCAGCAGCAGATTAAGAATATGCAGGCAGAGATGGGTAATGGCGAGTCGATGGAGAAGCGTGACTTGCTGCGTAAGGCTGAAGAGAAGAAATGGCCCTATGAGATTGATAAGGTGTTCAGAAAGGAAGCTGATAAACTCGACAACCTGAATCCACAATCGCCTGAATATAATGTCCAACTTACTTATCTTCAGACTTTAGTTGGACTTCCTTGGGGCGAATATACCGAGGACGATCTTGATCTGAAACGTGCTCAGAAGATTCTCGACCATGATCACTATGGCATGGAGAAGGTTAAGGAGCGTATCCTTGAGCATATGGCCGTTCTGGCTTTGCGTGGCGACCAGAAGTCACCTATTATATGTCTATATGGCCCTCCAGGCGTTGGTAAAACATCGCTCGGTAAGTCTATTGCTGCAGCTATGAAGCGTAAGTATGTACGTATGTCTCTGGGTGGTCTGCACGACGAGGCCGAGATTCGCGGACATCGTCGTACATATATCGGTGCTATGCCTGGTCGTATCATCAAGTCTATCCAGAAGGCTGGCTCATCGAATCCCGTGTTCATTCTCGACGAGATTGACAAGGTGACACAGATGACCCATAATGGCGACCCCGCATCAGCATTGCTTGAGGTGCTTGATCCTGAGCAGAATAATGCTTTCCACGACAACTACCTTGATGTGGACTACGATCTCTCACAGGTGCTCTTCATTGCTACGGCCAATAACCTGAGCACTATTCCTCGTCCCCTACTCGACCGTATGGAGATTATCGAGGTAAGTGGTTATATTACTGAGGAGAAGATAGAGATTGCAAAGCGTCATCTGATTCCACGTGAGTTGGAGAATACTGGACTGAAAGTCAAGGAGCTGAAGCCTACGTTCAATAAGGCAGCTATCGAGATGATCATTGAACGTTACACTCGTGAGAGCGGTGTGCGCCAATTGGAGAAGCAGATCAACAAGTCACTCCGTAAGATTGCCTTTAAGCGTCAGATTGAAGACAGCACCAATTATAAGAAGATAACCCCCGCAGAGATTGAAGATCTGTTGGGTAAGCCCCCCTTCTATCGTGACATCTATCAGGGCAACGATTATGCTGGTGTCGTAACCGGTCTGGCTTGGACTTCTGTGGGAGGTGAGATTCTCTTTATCGAGACTTCGCTTTCAAAGGGCAAGGGCTCGAAACTCACGTTGACTGGTAATCTTGGCGATGTCATGAAGGAATCAGCTATTCTGGCTCTCGAATACGTGAAAGCCCATGCAGAGACGCTGAATATCGACTATCGTATCTTCGATAACTGGAACATCCACATCCACGTTCCTGAGGGAGCAACACCTAAGGATGGTCCTTCAGCAGGTATCACGATTGCCACTTCTATCGCCTCTGCTCTTACCCAGCGTAAAGTGCGTAAGAATACAGCTATGACGGGTGAGATAACCCTTCGTGGAAAGGTCCTGCCCGTTGGCGGTATCAAGGAAAAGATTCTGGCTGCCAAGCGTGCTGGCATTACCGATATTGTGATGTGTCGTGAGAACGAGAAGGATATCCTCGAGATTCCCGATATGTATCTGAAGGGAGTAAACTTCCATTACGTAGAGAATGTGCAGGATGTGTGGAAGTTCGCACTTACAAAGGAGATTGTTAATCATCCGCTCGATTTTACTATTCCTGAAGAGAAAGAAGAGAAGAAATGACGTTCAAAGTAGAACATAGTGACAATGCAAGCGATGCCCGTGCTGGTGTGATCACTACCGATCATGGTCAGATACTGACGCCTATCTTCATGCCTGTAGGTACGGTGGGTAGCGTGAAAGGTGTGCATTTCTCGGAACTTCGTGAGCAGGTAAAGGCTCAGATTATTCTGGGCAATACCTATCACCTGTATTTACGTCCAGGACTTGATATCCTTCGTAAAGCAGGTGGATTGCATAAGTTCAACACATGGGATCGTCCGATACTTACTGATTCGGGTGGCTTCCAGGTATTCTCTTTGACGGGTATTCGCAAACTCAGCGACAAAGGTTGTGAGTTCCGCAGCCACATCGACGGTTCTAAGCATTTCTTTACTCCAGAGAACGTCATGGATACTGAGCGAGCCATTGGAGCTGATATCATGATGGCCTTCGATGAGTGTCCTCCAGGACAGAGCGATTATCAGTATGCAGCAAAGAGCCTTAAACTGACACAGGGATGGCTGGAACGTTGTGTGAAGCGATTCAACGAGACTGAGCCTTTGTATGGTTATAAGCAGACGCTTTTCCCTATTGTACAGGGCTGTACTTATAAGGATTTGCGTCAGGATGCTGCCAAGCATGTATGCGATATGTTGGGCAAGTTGAACGATGGCGGCGGTGCTTCTATCGGAGGTCTGGCCGTTGGTGAGCCTACAGAGGTGATGTACGACATGATTGAGGTTGTTAATGAGATATTGCCGAAGGATCGTCCTCGATACCTAATGGGCGTGGGAACACCTCAGAACATCCTTGAGGCTATCGAACGTGGTGTGGATATGTTCGATTGCGTGATGCCTACTCGAAATGGTCGTAATGCCATGCTGTTCACTTACGAAGGTACGATGAATATGCGAAACAAGAAGTGGGAGGACGATTTCTCCCCGATTGATCCCGATGGTTGCGATATCGACCGCATACATTCAAAGGCTTATCTGCATCATCTGTTCAAGGCCCAGGAGCTGTTGGCCATGCAGATTGCATCCATCCACAATCTTGCATTCTACCTGCGACTTGTGACAGACGCCCGACAGCATATTCTGGCAGGCGACTTTGTGGAGTGGAAACGTTCAGTCATTGATCAATTAGGACGTAGAAGATGAAGGAGAAACTAAAGAACACAGCCGAGCGACTGAAGACCTTTGGTCGGAAGTTGAAAGCCCTCTGGCGTAAGGCGCAAGGTCCGCTCCGTAAAGCGGTAAGACCTTTGCGCTACCTTAACCCGAGGCGATATCTTAAGCGCCTCGACCGTTATATTATCGCCAAGTTCATTGGTACCTATATTTATTCTATCGTTCTGATTATCTCTATCTCGATAGTCTTTGATGTGAATGAGAATCTGGCAAAGTTCTCTACCTATGGTGCGCCACTCAAGGCCATTGTCTTCGATTACTACGCCAACTTCGTGCCTTACTTTGCCAACCTGTTCTCGCCGTTGTTTGTCTTCATCGCCGTTATCTTCTTTACGTCGAAGTTGGCAGGTAATTCCGAGATTATTGCCATGCTGGCGGCAGGTGTCAGTTTTAAGCGTCTGCTTCGTCCCTATATGGTGTCGGCAGCGCTGATTGCAGTAGTCAACTTCTACCTCGGCTCTTACGTCATTCCTCACGGCAATGTGGTGCGTCAGGACTTTGAGGTTAAGTATAAAAATAAGGATAAGAACCTTTCTGCTAATAATGTCCAGCTGATGGTGGCACCAGGTGTTATTGCCTACATTCAGCAGTATGACGACCGGTCTAAGACGGGCTTTGGCTTCTCACTCGATAAGTTTGAGAACAAGAAACTAGTCAGTCATATGTCGGCATCCATTATCCGCTACGATTCTATTAGTGATACACGTTATCACTGGAAGGCACAGAATTATAAGATCCGTACGCTGAAAGGTCTGCGCGAGGAGATCACGTCGGGCGAATCGATTGACACGCTGATACAGATGGAGCCCATGGACTTGGTATATTCTAACGGACAACAGGAGACACTTACCTCGCCCGAGCTATTGCGTTATATATCAAAACAAGAGGCTCGAGGCTCCAGCAACGTAACGCCTTATGCGGTGGAATACCACAAACGTATAGCCACTTCGTTTGCCTCGTTTATCCTCACCATTATCGGTGTCAGTCTGTCTAGTAGAAAGCGAAAGGGCGGAATGGGACTTTACTTAGGTATTGGTCTGGCTCTGTCGTTCTCCTATATCCTGTTGCAGACCATTAGTGCTACGTTTGCCGTTAATGCCGATACGCCACCATTACTTGCGGCGTGGATACCGAATGTACTTTATGCTGTCATAGCCTACTTCTGCTATCGACAAGCACCTAATTAATTAGAATAAGGTAAATAGTGAAATTTGAAGAAACATATCTAAACGATAATATTCTCGATGCGCTCTACGATATGCGCTTCGAAGAGATGACGCCTATTCAGGAACGTTGTATCCCTGAGATTCTCGATGGCAACGATGTGCTTGGAGTGGCTCAGACAGGTACGGGAAAGACCGCCGCCTATCTGCTGCCCATCCTTTCCATGCTTGATGACGATGATTATCCCAAGGATGCCATCAACTGCATCATCATGTCGCCAACCCGCGAACTGGCTCAGCAGATAGACCAGGCCATGCAGGGATTTGGTTACTATCTCGACGATGTATCGTCGGTAGCTGTCTATGGCGGTAATGACGGTGGACGTTACGAGCAGGAACTGCGTGGCATGCGCCTCGGTGCCGATGTGCTGATAGCTACTCCTGGTCGTCTGCTTAGTCACCTGAAGGTTGGTAATCTCGACCTTTCCCGTTGTTCATTCTTTGTTCTCGATGAGGCCGATCGTATGCTCGATATGGGCTTCATCGACGACATTATGAAGCTGGTACAGGAACTGCCCGATAATTGTCAGCGTATCATGTTCTCAGCCACGATGCCGGGAAAGATACGCGAGCTGGCTGTGGACCTGCTTCACAATCCTGTGGAAATCAAGATTGCCGTTAGTCGTCCGGCAGAGAAGATACAGCAGAGCGCCTACGTTTGCTACGATCCGCAGAAGCTGCACATTATCAATCACATCTTCAAGCAGGGCGACTTGAAGCGTGTCATTATCTTCTCCGGCAAGAAGGACCGCGTGAAGGAGATAACCCGCAGCCTGAAGAAGATGAAGATTAACTGCGACCAGATGCATAGCGACCTTAGTCAGCAAGAGCGCGATGAGGTGATGTACCGCTTCAAGGCTGGCATGACCGACGTGCTGGTGGCTACTGATATTGTGGCTCGTGGCATTGATATCGATGATATCCGCATTGTCATTAACTACGACGTTCCCCATGATGCTGAGGATTATGTGCATCGTATTGGTCGTACGGCCCGTGCCGATCGCGACGGTGTGGCTATCACTTTCGTCAATGAAGCCGATATGGATCGCTTTCATCAGATAGAGCATTTCCTTGGTAAAGAGGTTGAAAAGACTCCTCTTCCTGAAGGTATCGGCGAAGGACCGGAATATACCAAGCGTGCTAAGAAGCGTTCAAACACCCGCCGTCATGGTCGCTGGCACTCCAAGGGCAATGGTTCCAATAACCAAGCCATGCCCAAAGGTGGTCAGGATGGCAACAAGAAAAAGCGCCATCATCATCGTCCAAAGAATCAAAACCCATCATAAGATATGATAACAAAGCCTATCTGTAAAATCAACCTCGGACTCAATGTCGTAGAACGTCGGCCCGATGGCTATCACAACCTCGAGACTGTATTCTATCCCGTGCCTATCTTTGATGCACTCGAAGTCTTCCCTATGGATCAGGATTTCCCTTCGCCAGTGGATTGCGACCTGAAGGTTACCAACATCCACATCGATGGCGACGAGCAGAAGAATCTTGTGGTTCGTGCTTATAACCTCCTGAAAAAGGACTTCCCTGCCCTGCCCCGAGTGCACGCCCATTTATATAAAGGTATACCCACACAGGCTGGTATGGGCGGCGGTTCAAGCGATTGCGGCTTTATGATTACTCTGCTTAACGATATGTTCCGCTTGGGACTCTCTGAACAGCAGATGATAGATTATGCTGCAAAACTTGGTGCCGATTGCGCCTTCTTTGTAATTAACCGTCCTGTCTATGCCGAAGGTATCGGCGAGAAGATGCAGGATATCAACCTGAACCTTTCCGGCTGGTATTTGGCTGTGGTTCGTCCGGCTATTCCCGTATCCACGAAAGAGGCGTTTTCATTGATTACACCCCATCATCCGGAGTTGAATTGCCGTGATATCGTTATGCAGCCCGTGGAGACATGGCGCGACCGATTGACCAACGACTTTGAGAAGAGTGTGTTTGCACTCTATCCCGCTATCGGTGCCATTAAGCAGCATCTCTATGATATGGGTGCTGTTTATGCCTCTATGTCAGGTTCTGGTTCATCGCTCTACGGCCTGTTCCGAGAGCCCGTCAACCTCGACGCCTTCAATGCAGAAGGCACATTCAAGACTGTGATTCCTCTGAAATAAAAAAAGCTCCCGTTTGATTCGGGAGCTTTCTTTTTCACTTTTATCTTTTACTGAATACCGTCTTCACGAAGTTTCTTCTGCCACTTCCAGGCACTCTTCAGTACCTCATCGGTTGGTGTGTCGGCTTTCCAGCCAAGTACCTTGTTGGCCTTGTCCACATTACCCCATACCTGCTCGATGTCGCCTTCACGACGCGGAGCGTAGGTCCAGTTTACTTTCACACCTGTAGCCTTCTCGAAGCCCTCAACAACCTCAAGAGTAGAAAGACCACGACCAGTACCGATGTTGAATACCTCAACGGCATCTGTCTCGGGCTTGTCGAGTACACGCTCCATAGCCTTTACGTGTGCCTTGGCCAGATCAACTACATAGATGTAGTCGCGAATACAGGTCTTATCAGGTGTATTGTAGTCGTTGCCGAATATCTTCAGTTGTTCGCGGATTCCCATAGCCGTCTGAGTAACAAACGGAATCAGGTTCATTGGCACACCGTTAGGCAGCTCACCGATGAGAGCCGTAGGATGGGCACCGATAGGATTAAAGTATCTCAGGATAATACTCTTGATGGGCGCACCAGAATGGATATAGTCCTGAATGATTTCCTCGTTGATCTGCTTGGTGTTACCATAAGGGCTCATAGCCTTCTGAATAGGCGCATTCTCAGTTACAGGCAGGTTCTCCTGCGAGGGCTGACCGTAAACCGTGCAGCTCGAAGAGAAGATGATACCCTTCACGTTGTACTTGGGCATCAGCTCCAGCAGATTGATCAGACTCGTCAGGTTGTTGCGATAGTAAAGCAGAGGCTTCTCTACGCTCTCACCCACAGCTTTCGATGCAGCGAAATGAATAATACCCTCAATCTTCGGATACTTCTTGAATACACCCTCAAGAGCCTCCATGTCGCAGCAGTCCACCTTCTCGAAGGCGGGACGAATGCCCGTAATCTTCTCAATACCGTCAACTACGTTGGCATTAGAGTTCGAGAGATTGTCAATGATTACTACCTCATAGCCTGCTTCCTGCAGTTCCACGGTTGTATGGCTTCCAATGAAACCTGTACCACCCGTTACCAAAATTGTTTGTTTCATATTATGAGCTATTAGTTCTTAAATATCAAAACCATTTCTAGACTGCAAAGATACGAATAATTCTGGATAATTTCAAATTTTAAGCGAGATTATTTTTGCAGAATTTGAAAATATACTACAGTTCGCCTCGTAATACTCGCGTTTTAGTCAGCAAACGGTCAGATGGCTTCAATTTCGCGAATTATGGGCCATTTTGGTAAGTATCTGATAACGTGAGAGTTATGTTTTTAGACCATTTTTGGGGTCACTTTTAGGTCGTCGAAATATAGTCTTTTGGTCATCGAAACATAGTCTTTCGCTCGTTCAGATATAGTCTTTCACCCTATAGGAGATATTCGGACGAGTTGTTTAGACTATTTAAACACCATGAAAGGATAGTCCAAACACATGGTTTAAAGGCTTTAAACTCCTGCTTTGAACTATTCTACCCTAAATCTACCATAAAAGTGCCTCTCCGCTACTCTAGTTTGAGTAAACGGAGAGGCACTTTTTTAGGCATAATTTCTTTACAGCCTAATTAATACCGAGTTTAGGCAAAGTGAGCTTATCCTTCAGCAATTGGCGTGCATCGTCCTCGCTAATAGTAAAAACGTGGTTGAGCACACCCACAGAAACCATACGGAATTCGTCCTCGTAACTAATGACGCCGATGCTGTAAATGGTATGGTCGCGGATAATCAGACTCGACTTGAGATATTTATCCACAGCACTTACGGCCACCATCGTACCAATGGAAGCGATTTTTCCGTCGATACCACTTTCGTCCATTTCCTTGTTAATGACACCTGACATGACACCACTAACGGCTTCGAGGTGTTTCTCTCTGTCAGGACAGGTGGCAACGAGAGCACCACCCAGAATAGCTATTAGAATCAGAAAAATAAGTAATTTCTTCATTGTAATTTGATATTTAAATTGTTCTAACCGAATACAAATCGTAGAGATGCATAAAGCTGAATGGCCAGCAGATAAATGATGATAATCGGCGCACCTTGTACGATGCCAAACGAAAGAGCGCTCACTATATCGGAGAGTGAACGCAGATGGCCCCCTACCACGCCAAATGTGATGCTAATCAAACAGAGTCCGAAGGCGATGATGGGCACCAGACTGCGGCTGAAAGCACTAGGGAACAGACTTCCTGTTGCAGAGAGCAGTATGGCATGAGGTAGTAGCGTGAGCAATCCGATAATAATGATATATATAATAAGGAACGCGATAGATACACGGAGTGCCACTTTATCGCGATAAGTAAAGAGTGAATAACGGGTGGTGAATAATGATACCACCCCACTCTTCTGGAGCGCCCCCAATGCAATCAGCATCAGGAGCAGCCATGCCAATAATGGCGACGCGAGGATGGTGGAGAAATCGCCTACAAACCAGCGTATGCCTTCGCTGGAGAGTAGCGAACGTACACCCTCAAGTCGCGTAGCGGAGAGCAACCAGGAGAGTATGATAAGGACCAGCTGGGCCAGCAATAATACGGCTCCAACTACCCCCAGCCACTCCTTGGAAAAATGGGGAATCTTGATGTTGTGATCCTCATTCATGTGGTTACTCTTCATCGGGCTCAAGATTGTCGATGTCAAGGATGCGGAGTTCTAAGGCACGAACCACGAGGCGTGTTGCATTCACACCGCCCTGTGCCTCAGGGAAGAGTTTTTGTATCAACTCGTTCTGACGCTTCTCGAGACTCTTCACACCAAACGGCATGCCGCGCAAACCTGTAATCTGCTCCTTGGTATAACCCAAGGCAAGATGGCGCAGGAATCGCTCGTCGTACTCGTCGATCTCGTAATTCACCAAGGCTTCCTGCTTTACCAATTGACCGCTGACGGCAGCCTTGAAGCGTTCCACAATCTTTTCGAGTATCGGCTCATTGAATACCAATTGTTTGCCATCCATCACAGCCGATACATCACGGCGTGTTAAGAGTTCGCCCGTCTTCAGGATAATACCGTCGGCGCCTGCATCGAGTACGTCGACCCAGAGCTTTTCGTTAAGTATCTCGCCAGTAAAGATGAGTACTTTTACTTCTGGGTGAAGCTCCTTCGTGTGGCGACAAATCTCCACGCCTACAGTGGTAGAACCACCCAGGCCGAGGTCTAGCAATACAAGATCGGGCTTCTGTTGCTTAAGCAATCGCCAGTAAGCGGGTTCGCTGTCGGCCGTTCCAATGACTTCCGCCTCAGGAATATCTGAGCGGACGATGCCGAGGGTGCCTTTTAGCTCGAGGGGCACATCCTCGACGATGATGACTTTGAAGTTATCCATATATTTACGTTTTATTATTTATGACTGCTGAAGGTAGGGTTATCAGAATGTGAGGAATACCATTGATAATTTCTGCACGAATGCCGCAGCCACGACGGTTGGTAGCCTCGCCGTGGTCTCTCACAATCTGACGACAGATGAGGAATGGAATATGTTCGCGCTTGGGCTGGAAGAGATCCTCAGGCTGTTCCTTGGAGAAATCAAGGCCAGGCATGGCAACGCTCACCTCCACATACTTCTCATTCTTCTGCGAGAACTGTATCTCAGGCTTTTTTTCGCCCGACTGCTTGCGCAGAATCTCAAAGAGATACCGAATCAGATTCTCATCCCCCAGAATAGTAACGCCTTCCATCGATAACGGACGAAGATGTAAATGGGTTCGCTCCACCTGCCGCATGGCTTGTTGGGACAGCATGCCATAGAGTTCACGATAGTAACTAGTTACCTCGCTAAGCGACTCCGTATCGCCCGAATCTAAGGTCTGACGGATGCGCGACGGGTAATACATCGTCTCGTGCTTGAGGGTTGATAAGCAATTATCAAGCACGGCATTCGAAACGTGAAGGTTGCTTATTTCGAGTTCAGTACGTCGCTGCTCGTCATCAAGCATTTCTAAGTCGGTCTGTCGCTGTTGTTCGCTGAGGAATCTGCTGTACAGTCTGTGACGATAATACAACAGATAATAGGCCGGCAGAATGGCGAGGGCCAGAATAACTAGCAGAATGATGGCGATGGTCTTATTGGTTTGCGACTGTTGCATCGTGCGACAATAATCGCCCAATGTATCGTCTGCCGACATCTCCTTAAAGAGTTGGGTGTAGATACGATTGTTATAACTGTATATCTGCCATTCATGAAGAGCCAAAGCCGCTACGGCACTCTCGTTTCTGATATCAAGAATGATGTGGTAGTTCACGTCGAGCCCATCGTGTAGCCACTTAATCTCTGGTGCAATGAGCGATGGATTACCTATGGACCGCATCAGGTAACGTCCTCGAGGCTGTAGGCTTAAATATTGACGATTCAGGCAATCTATGCAAGAGTCGGCAAAGACCAGTGTGCGTTCATACTGTCCGTTGATATTACAGAAATAGGCTGAATCGGCATAAGCTGAGGCTTGTGCTAGCGGATCAGAATCCGTAGGTGTGGGCTTCGGCTGTTGACCATAGCCGGTGAGGGCGCTGCCAGTAAGAAGCATGCCAAGAATCAACATACGGAGTATGCCTTTGGGAAGTCGGAAGAACAGTCGACTACCCTGCCCCAGTTTACTCGTAGCTGCAATCTGGCAAACAGAGAATATCTGTGATATCTTACGATATTTCTCAATAATACCCTTACAATTGAGCAGACCGAAACCATGTGAAGTCTGTGCTTTACCGTCATCTTTAATAGGTTTCGACTCGAAGAGATGTTGTAGCTGTTCGTCGGTCATGCCTTGACCGGTATCTTCAACAGCTATCTCCACATATTCCTCTTGGTCATTAGCCGAGATACTCACCTTACCACCCTTATCGGTAAACTTGCGGGCATTATCAGCCAGCGTGTTAAGCATAAAGAGCGTCAGCACCTTGTCGGCCTTTACCACTGCATCAGTCGGAGCAATATTCAACTCAACGCCCTTCATTTGGAATGAGGCGTGTCCCTTTGCAAGCAAGTCGAATAGCTCCTGAAGTGCGAAGCTCTCTATATGAAGACTGAGCTCGCCCTGGCGCAACTGAATCCAATAGGTCAGCACATCATTATAGTCATTAATCTGATCGGTGAGTTCCTGAATATACTCAGCATCGGCCTTCTCTGGATTCTTGACCTCATGGAGTATACGGTCGATGAATGGCGTGACACTATTTACAAGCGATACTTTGGCACGCTGTTCTAAGTTGCGACGTTCACTGGCTTCAACACGAAGTTGCAGGGCTTGGATATCCTCTGACTTCTGTTCGAACAACTCATCGGTGCCTTCGGTCTTAGTACGTTTCTTATTGAGGTAATTGAAAAGCCAGAGCGAGAAAAACAACAGGATGATAGCTACTATAACGGCTATGATCATGAGGTTAAGCTGCGAGATGGCGCGTTCATACTGATTAGCGCGAGCTTCGAGCTGACGGTCCTGACGGGTGGTCTCCTGTACGTCAAGATATAGGTTGCGATTATAATCGCTCTGCTGTTTGTCGTCGATAGCGGCATATGCCACACTCAGCTGCTCTCGGATAGAAGCCACCAAGTCAGGAGCTTGATAAATGGCAGAATCAGAAAGTGCCTGTTCCAGATTGTAAAGCGCTGACTCGTAATCACCTATCTGACGGAAGCAAGAAGCCAAAGTACGATAAGCACCTGCTATCTGGTAAACATCACCGAACTCACGGAAGATGTAGAGTGAGTTCTCTGCCAGATAACCTGCCAGCATATTATCGTCAACATGATCGGGGTTCAGAAACTTCATGGCAGGCATATTGTCCATCATCAGATGGTCGCGGACAGGCGGCTCCATGAGATGTTCTGACAGTGCTTCAAGGGCATTAGCAGCAAAATAGGGATAATTACCCTGACGCGCCATCAGGAAACAACGCATCAATCGGTCGAACTCCTGTTGGTTAATTTCCTGTTGCGAGCCCTGGGTAATGATGCCGCCAGCACCGATATTATAAAGATAATTGAGGAATTGTGCCGTATCGCGTTGTACCTCATTAGGATTAATGGCATTGAGAGCATCAATCGACTGCTGCTCAAGACCTACATAATAATAATAGGTGGAGTTGACAATGGCATACTCCGTCTCAGCATAAAGCAGACAGCGCTGATCGTGTTCAGAGAGCGAAGCACGCTCTTCATTAATACGACGGATGGTTTTATCAGCCAACTCACGATAGTCGTGGAATTCTCTATTACGAGAGCGGCGCTGACAAAGACGCATCTGCTGTACGTAGGCTATGAGTTGCTGCACTTGGTGGTTGGTTGTCTCCACCACTTCGTTGAGTAATCGCTCTGCCTCGTCGTACTCCATTCGAACAATATGCACAAAGGCCAGATTATTTAAAGCCTCTGCCCTACCCGCATGATACCCCTCGGCGAGTTTAGCTGCCCGTCGTGCATAGGATTCTGTGGAGTCGATATTGCGGTAGTGATAGGCATAAGATTGTTCATTCAGCTTGTCGACCGCTTGCCTATCAGTACGGCTACAGGCTGATAAAAGAATGGTTGAGATGATGAATAGCCAGTATTTCATGTTAGTTAGAATCCCTCCCGCCGGACATAATAGTTCGACGAGAGGGATCAGAATATGTGATTAAGCACGGGCCTTGGCAACGTAGCCGAGTGCCTCACGACACTTGTCGGTAACGTACTGCCAGTCGCCAGCCTTTACCTTATCGCTGGGGAAGAGCTTAGAGCCCATACCAACGCAGAATACGCCAGCCTTGAACCACTTGGTGAGGTTCTCCTCATCGGGAGATACACCACCGGTAACCATGATCTTTGACCAAGGCATTGGTGCCTTCAGCCCCTTGATCATGTTGGGACCTACCACGTCGCCGGGGAATACTTTTGTCAGGTCGCAACCCAACTCCTGAGCCTTTCCAATCTCGCTGACAGTCATACAGCCTGGGCAATAAGGCACCAGACGACGATTGCAGACGGGAGCAATGTCGGGGTTGAACAGCGGACCAACTACGAAGTTGGCACCCAGCTGAATATAAAGAGCTGCTGTGGGAGCATCGACTACAGAACCGATACCCAGAGCCAACTCGGGGCATTCCTTATCGGCCCACTTTACCAACTCACCAAATACTTCCTGAGCGAAGTCACCGCGGTTTGTGAACTCGAATGCACGAACGCCGCCCTCGTAGCAGGCCTTCACCACATTCTTACAAGTCTCAAGGTCCTTGTTGTAGAAGACAGGCACCATACCGGTGTCGCCAATCTTCTTCATTACTGCTATCTTATCAAACTTTGCCATAATCTTAACGCTGTACACGACCGTTGGCATTACCACCAGCCAATGATTCTACTTCGTCGACGCTTACCAGGTTGAAGTCGCCATTGATGGTGTGCTTCAATGCTGAGGCTGCTACAGCAAACTCAAGAGCCTCGCCCTGAGTAGCCTTTGTGAGCAGACCATGAATCAGACCGCCAGAGAAAGAGTCACCACCACCTACACGGTCGATGATAGGATTGATCTCGTAGCGCTTTGACTGATAGAACTCCTTACCATTGTAGATAAGAGCCTTCCAACCGTTGAATGTGGCGCTGTAGCTCTCACGGAGAGTAGAAACAACATACTTAAAGCCGAACTCCTGCATCATCTGCTTGAAGATGCCCTCATAACCGGCAGCATCAGTCTGACCACCCTCAACGTCTGCATCGGGCTTGAAACCAAGACAGAGCTCAGCATCTTCCTCGTTACCGATACATACATCCACATACTTCATCAAAGGACGCATGATAGAGATGGCTTTCTCAGAAGTCCACAGCTTCTTGCGGAAGTTCAGGTCGACCGATACGGTAACACCATGACGCTTAGCAGCCTCACAAGCCAACTTAGTCAGCTCAGCAGCCTTGTCAGAGATGGCAGGTGTAATACCACTCCAGTGGAACCAAGCAGCACCCTCCATGATCTTGTCGAAATCGAAGTCGGCAGGTGATGCCTCTGCGATTGAAGAGTGAGCACGGTCGTAAATCACCTTAGAGGGACGCATAGAAGCACCAGTCTCAGCATAGTAAAGACCTACACGGTCTCCACCACGGGCAATAAACTCGGTGTTAACACCATAGCGACGGAGTGCATTAACGGCAATCTGACCAATCTCGTGCTTAGGCAATTTGCTTACGAAATAAGCCTCGTGTCCGTAGTTTGCTACAGAGATAGCTACGTTAGCCTCACCACCACCAGGGATGATGCGGAATGATTCACTCTGAATAAAACGATCGTTGCCCTGAGGCGACAGGCGGAGCATGATCTCGCCCAATGTTACGATTTTTGCCATTTTCCTTGTTTTAACTATAGATTAAACATCATTTTTCGTTTGCGAGCACAAAGATAGACACTTTTTTCGAGGTAACCAAATTTTTAAGAGGTTTTAAGGCAAAAAACTTACGGAAACGATTTCGGTTAGAATATTTAGGCAAAGATGTTGGCGTTTTCAGAAATTATTCGTACCTTTGCCGAAAAATCGGAAGAAAATGGCAAAGGAGATTATCACCATCAAAGACATAGCCGCTCATGCCGGTGTGTCAACAGGTACAGTAGACCGTGTATTACATAACCGTCCGAACGTGTCGAAGACCGCTTTGGAGAAGGTAAATAAGGCACTCGAGGAACTGGACTATCGTCCGAATATGTATGCATCAGCTCTTGCATATAATAAGGAATATACGTTTTATTGTGTATTGCCTAAGCACGAGCAGGATGCCTACTGGGATGAGATTGAGGAAGGTGCACAGGCTTGTACTGACTTCCGACGCGACTTCGGCATCACGCTGAAGTTTATTTATTATGAGAGGTTTAATGCGCCCGCGTATACAAAAATGGTACGCGAGTTCTTTACCGCAAAGATCGATGGTGTCATCATTGTGCCTGCAACTCTTGAGCAGACTGCACGATTCACAGAGAAACTGACGGAAAGAAATATTCCTTATGTACTGCTCGACTCCTACATGCCCGACTTAAAACCCCTATCCTTCTTTGGACAGGACTCTTTTGCCAGTGGTTATTTCGCAGCCAAGATGCTGATGCTGATTGCTAACAAAGAGAAAGAGATTGCACTGATGAAGCAGACACGTGATGGTAAGGTGGGATCAAAGCAGCAGGCTAACCGTGAGACGGGCTTCCGTCATTACATGGTCGACCACTTCCCGCAGATCAAGATTACAGAAGTTGATCTGCCTCTTGACGAAGAGAAGAAGGACTATGATGTTATTCTTGAGAAGTTCTTTGCTGAACATCCACTGGTTCATCACTGCATCACCTTCAATTCAAAAGCTCATATTGTTGGTGAGTTCCTGCAGAAGACAAACCGTCGTAACATACAGATCATGGGTTACGATATGGTGCCTAAGAACGAAGAGTGCGTTAGAAACGGCAGTATTTCTTTTCTTATCGCACAGCATGCTTATCAGCAGGGTTATGCCTCTGTCGATGCTTTGTTTAATGCCATCGTCATGAAGCGTGAGGTGAATCCCGTTAACTACATGCCTATCGAGATACTGACGAAGGAGAATGTGGATTTCTACCGCAGAACAGCCATCTGATTGAATTATATTACTAAAACAAATACAAAAAGGAAAAATGGAACAAGCTACATTTCTTAAAATTAATCCGGCTGACAGCGTTGTGGTATGTCTGCAGCCAAAGAAGAAGGGAGAAATCATTGAGGTTGACGGTCAAAAGATTACCATCAATCAGGATACTCCCGCAGGTCACAAAGTACTAATCAAGGATGCTAAGATGGGTACCGATATTATTAAATACGGCTACCCTATTGGTCATGCTCGTGAAGACTTGAAGGCTGGTGACTGGGTGAACGAGAACAATCTGAAGACGAATCTATCAGGCACACTCGAGTATGCATACAAGCCTGTTGGCGAGGAACTTAGCATCGCTAAGGAGAATCGAACCTTTAAAGGATATGTACGTAAAAACGGCGACGTAGGCGTGCGTAATGAAATCTGGATTGTTCCCACCGTTGGTTGTGTGAATGGCATCGCAGAGCGTTTGGTAAAGGAACTGAAAAAAGAAACCAATGAGGAAGGCATTGACGCTATCTATGCCTGGCATCATAACTATGGCTGTTCACAACTCTCTGGTGATCATGAGAACACCCGTAAAGTATTGCGCGACATTTGTCTGCATCCTAATGCTGGTGCTGTTCTGGTGTTGAGTCTTGGTTGTGAGAACAATCAACCCGATGATTTTATGAAGATGTTGGGCGATTACGATAAGGATCGTATCAAGTTGCTTGTTACTCAGAAGGTTGATGACGAGATGGAAGCAGGTATGCGGATTCTTCGTGAACTTTATGAGGTAGCCCGTCAGGATAAGCGTGAGACTGTACCCGTATCTAAACTCCGTGTTGGTCTGAAGTGCGGTGGCAGTGATGGCTTCTCTGGTATTACAGCCAATCCTCTGGTAGGAGAATTCTCTGACTGGCTCGTGGCACAAGGTGGTACTTCTGTATTGACTGAGGTTCCGGAAATGTTTGGTGCTGAGACCATCTTGATGAATCGCTGTCGTACGGAGGAACTCTTCGATCAGACAGTATCGATGATCAATAACTTCAAGAACTATTTCCTCTCGCACGGTGAACCTGTGGGTGAGAATCCAAGCCCAGGTAATAAAGCAGGTGGTATCTCCACCCTTGAGGATAAAGCTCTTGGCTGTACGCAGAAGTGCGGTAAGGCTCCTGTTAGTGGCGTTATGGAATATGGTGATCGTCTGGAGCATGACGGTCTGAACCTGTTGTCCGCCCCAGGTAATGATCTGGTTGCAGCCACCGCCCTCGCCTCTTGTGGATGTCATCTGGTACTCTTCACTACAGGTCGCGGAACGCCTTTCGGTACTTTTGTCCCGACCATGAAGATTGCTACGAATCCTGATCTTGCTCGTCGAAAGAATAATTGGATCGACTTCTCGGCAGGTCAGTTAATCGAAGGTCGTACGATGCAGGAACTTGTGCCAGAGTTCATTGACAAAGTTCTGGCTGTGGCAAGTGGCGAAAAGGCGCGTAACGAAGAAAACGATTATCGCGAGATATCCATTTTTAAAAATGGTGTAACCCTATAATTAAATGAAGAAAGGTCTGATAGCATTATCACCACTTGTGGTGTTTATCTTATTTTATTTAGTCACCAGCATTATCGCTGGTGACTTTTATAAAATTCCCATCACAGTGGCATTTATGGTTTCGAGTATCTATGCCATCATTATTTGTGGAGGTAAACCTCTCATGAAGCGTATTGATACTTACAGCCGTGGAGCCGCTACGGAACAGATGATGCTAATGATCTGGATATTTGTTTTAGCAGGAGCTTTTGCGCATTCTGCCAAAATGATGGGTAGTATCGATGCTACCGTAAATCTGACGCTGGCTTTCTTACCGCCCCAGATGATCTTTGCTGGTATGTTTCTTGCAGCCTGCTTTATCTCCCTCTCTATCGGAACGAGTGTCGGAACTATTGCGGCATTGACTCCTATCGCTGCTGGTATTGCTACCGAAACAGGTACTGATGTGGCATTGATGACAGCTATTATTGTTGGTGGATCGTTCTTTGGCGACAATCTGTCGTTCATATCCGATACCACGATCATGGCTACTCAGACTCAAGGATGCAGACTCAGCGATAAGTTCCGCGTGAATGCTTTCATTGTAGTTCCCGCAGCAATGGTCATTCTTGTGGTCTATCTCTTTATGGGACAAGAAACTCAGGCCCCGCAACAACTGCAGAGTGTAGAATGGGTCAAGGTGATTCCATACCTTGTAGTATTGATTACAGCCATCTTTGGAATGAATGTCATGGCAGTGCTTACACTGGGTATTCTTCTCACAGGCATTATTGGAATACTCACTGGCTCGTTCGATATTTACGGCTGGTTTGGAGCTATGGGTGAAGGCATCTTGTCTATGGGCGAACTGATCATTGTAACGATGATGGCTGGCGGTATGTTGGAGTTGATTCGTCAGCAAGGTGGTATCGACTTTATTATTCGATTACTCACTCGTCGCGTTAATAGTAAGCGCGGTGCAGAACTTAGTATCGCTACCCTCGTGTCGCTTGTTGATGTGTGTACTGCCAATAATACGGTGGCTATTCTGACCGTTGGTGGTATTGCCAAGCAAATAGGTGATCGCTATGGGGTTGATAATAAGAAATGTGCTTCGATCCTTGATACGTTCTCTTGTACGGTTCAAGGATTGATTCCCTATGGTGCACAGATGCTGATTGCAGCTGGACTAACGGCTCTGAATCCCATAGCCATCCTCCCCTATCTTTATTATCCATTTGTATTGGGTATTGTTGCCCTGTTATCTATCTTATTCCGATATCCTCGTCGTTACTCATGAATATCATTCAGCGAAATTTCTTCCGACTCCTCAGATGTGGTGCCTTTAAGACCACTGAGCAGCTAGAACCCATGTCTGTGTTTAAATGGGATCGACTCTGTCAGTTAGCTGTCATGCATAATGTGGTGCTTTATGTGTATGACGGATTGCAGCAATGTAAGGGACAGTTCTTCTTGAAACTGACTGAGAATCAATGGAACAATTGGCAGAAACTGGTCAATGATACCAATAGTCATCTTCAGGATGTGGATAGCGATGAGTTCCTACGGGCAGATCATCTGACGAATCCTTTGTTGAATCATAAATTACAGGATATTCTCGATGATGAGAAGTCGGATACTACTTCCCGCAGACTTTTACTGCTAATCATCCGCATCGTAAGACATATCTTAAATGAGGGAATGCCCGTAAGACAACTGGTAGAACTTGGATTGTTTATCCGCCAGGAAGGAGCAAAGGTTGATCAGCAGACGTTCATGAAGTGGATTAATGGCTTAAGACTTCAGCCTATGTGCCAGCTTGAGGGCGAGTTCCTCATGCTACTTCTCGGTTTTACAAAGGAAGAGCTTTTCTTTATTGAAGAAAAAGCCAACAAGAACATTGAAAAGATAGCTTTGGAACTGATAGAGTTTACTAATACGCGTTCGCAAGACTGGTACTTCTCGCAGGATAGCGACAGCATCTTCGTTCACAATAGTAACACATCGGCTATGTTTAGTCATGTGCGTCGCTCTGCTCGTTATTTCCGCTATTATCCTTCAGAGAGTGTGACCAACTTCTTTGCTTCATTTGCTCACTCTCTGTCGCATATTGAGGAGTAAACGTTACCTTTTCTTTTCCTCAGCCAGATGTACGTGTTGGAATCGTATGTCTCGTAATCCATGACTGCCCATAAAACGACTCTTGTCTACGAAACCATTGATACCCAAGATCCTACCTTTGCTCGTATATTGCCACATGGTTATGTCGCGTTCGTCAGCCAATACAGGCTCTTCTGGCGTATACATGGCAATCATCAGTTTGTAGTCGTTCACCTTGCCTATCAGATGTTTGTTGTAGAAGTTACGGAAGGTATAGAGGAGTGGCATCTGACGATACTCTTTCTCAATCATTCCTAAAAAAGTAATGAGTGAGTCACAGAACACTTCAGTAGGAAGTCCGCCAGTAGTTTCTATATCAATCATCGGAATCAAATCCTGTTCCGCAGGACGACATTGCGTACGGAAATTGATGAGCTGTTCTCTTAATGGAGTCTTCGGGCGGAAGAAATGGTATGATCCCACTTTCAGCCCATAACGATGTGCCAGTTGGATATTGCGTTCGAAATGCTCATCAATACGATCGCCACCTTCTGTTGCTTTCAAATAGGCATAGGCCATCTTGGTATTCTCTCCAACGGTCTCCCAGAACACTCTTCCTTGATAATGCGACAGATCAATGCCGTGAACGTGGCTACAGGTATCCTCACATAATATCACAGGTTCATTAGGATCATATTCTGGATTGGGTTCCTTGGGCACAATCCTTGCTGTACGTCTGTGTCTTTTTGACTTTACTCCTTTCTTTCTTACAACCCTGTGAGTCTTTGGCCTTTTTCGGCCTTTATGATGTCTTGAACGCTGTGCAAATCCGTCGCCTGCGGCCATCATGGCAATCAGAAATGCAAGCAATATATATAGTCTTTTCATTGTCTTTTCCTTTTTTGAGCTGCAAAGATAATAAAAATTGTGAATTATCTGTGATGATTTCTCAATTATTTCGTACCTTTGCCGAAATTATTGACTTATGAAGAAATTACTGATTAGCATATCGCTGCTTGCAGCTCTCTGTTCTTGTCATCACGATGATGATCCAGAAGACAACAGGGCCCGTAGGACTGTATTTGTATATATGGCAGCGGAGAATAACCTGGCTCGCTTTGCCGACGACGATCTATCGGAGATGCAAACAGGTTCATTGAAACTTACAGATGACGATAACCTGGTGGTATATGTGGATCGTGCCGGCTCAACAACAACACCTTTCCTGGCTCGTGTCTATAAAGGCGAACTTATTGACACCCTCTTTATGCCTGAGGGACTTGCTGCCGATCCGACAGTTTTAACACGCGCTCTGCGTCAGGCCAAGACAGTTTATCCTGCCAAGAGTTACGGAGTTGTATTATGGGGTCACGCCTCAGGATGGCTCATTTCCGAGAACGATTCTATTTCAGTTGCTGCAAGTAGAGCCTATGGAGGTTCTACCGGTAACAACACATCATCTAGCACTGGTAAATATTGGATGAATATCCCTCAGTTGGCGCAGGCCATTCAGTCGGCTATGGGCACCGACAAATTAAGCTTTGTCTTTGGCGACTGCTGTAGCTTTGGATGTATTGAGATTGCTTATGAATTGAAGGATGTGGCTGACTACGTCATTGGCTCACCTTCCGAGATTCCTGATATGGGCGCTCCATACGATTTGATAGTACCCAAATTGTTTGATGTAAGCGATAATCTCTGTCGCGGTATTATCGACACCTATTATAATTTTTGCATAGAGGCATACAAGATTAAAAGTAACATCTATTATAATCGTATTCCTGGCGATCTTGAAGGTTATAGTGTTCCCCTTGCTGCTGTCAAGACCAGCGAACTCGATAACCTGGTTCAGGCCACTTCGAAGATTCTTGCCACCATTCCCGACAAAGTCAGTTCTATCGGTAGTTTGGATCTTGATGGCACAGTCCATTATGCTCAGTATGCCAGCCATAAATATTCATATGATATGAATAGTGTACTGAGTGTGAACACAAGTGCATCCGACTATCAGACGTGGACTTCTGCTTTTAAAAAGGCAGTGCCTTATAAGCGCTATTCTGCCAAATGGATGACCGAATATAACCAGTTGGCAAACGAGATGAACTATTTCCCAGTATCCGATGAGAATTGTGGATGTGTTAGCATGTTCTTCCCATCCGTCAGTTACGCTTCAACAAGTCCCAAATGGAACAAAGCCATACAGAAATATCAATGGAATAACGTTATCCATTGGGAACAATACGGATGGTAAAAATATAAATCCCCACTCAGACATCTCTGGATGGGGATTTATAATTATGCTTGTTTCTCGTGGATGACTACTTTGACTTTTGAAATGCGATGACCATCGAGTTCTGTCACTTCAAAAGTAAAGTTCTGATAGTCTATTCGCTCATGGAGTTCTGGGAAGTCTCCCTTGATTTCAAGCAGCAATCCTGCTATGGAATCAGCATCACCTTCCACCTCCTCAAAGGTCTCGTCGTCGAGATCCAGAATCTTAAAGAAGTCTGAAAGAAGCGTCTTTCCCTCAAATACGTATGTATTTGCGTTAATGCGAGTATAGTTTTTCTCTTCCTCGTCGTATTCATCATTAATCTCACCCACTATCTCTTCAAGGATATCCTCTAGCGTAATGATACCACTGGTACCACCAAACTCGTCTACCACAATAGCAATGTGAACCTTGTTCTCCTGGAATTCACGCAGAAGGTCATCGATCTTCTTTGTCTCTGGCACAAAATAAGGCGGACGAATCAGCGATTGCCAACGGAAATTAGCTGGTTTCGAGAGATATGGCAGCAGATCCTTAATATACAGGATTCCGCGAATATTATCTATTGTTTCCTGATAAACGGGAATACGCGAATAGTTATTCTCCACTATGCACTTAAGTACCTCAGGGAATGGCAATCGGAAATCAAGATCAACCACATCCTGACGCGATGTCATCACTTCCTTGGCGGTTTCGTCACCAAAGCGAACGATACCTTCCAGCATATTCTTCTCCTCCTTGAGTTCCTCTTCGTCGGTCAACTCGAGTGCTTGTTCCAGATCATCTACACTAAGCACATGATTTTCTTTCTGAACTACTTTCTCAGCCAGCAATCCAGAACGAATAAGCACAGAACTAAGGGGATAGAATATCTTTCTCAGAACAACGATACCACCAGCCGACATACGACAGAAAGCAAGCGCATGCTGACTTGCATAAACCTTTGGCATAATCTCACCAAAGAGCAATAACAGGAATGTGAGCAGAATGGTAATCACAATGAACTGCAGCCAATAGGCCATGCCGAAATCAACGACATGTGCAAAGAAATAGTTGCAGAGCATGATGATGGTAACGTTTACCAGATTATTGGTAATCAGAATCGTAGCAAGTGTACGTTCGGAATCTTCCCTAAGCTCTTGTATTTTTCTATCCACATCACTTTTCTCCTCATTGAGGTCATTGAGGTCATTCGGAGAAAGAGAGAAGAAAGCAATCTCAGAGCCAGAGGCATAACCTGAGAAGATGAGCAACACACATGCAAGAACACCTGCAATGATAGCACCAGTAGTTGGTACCATCAGGTGAACGTCACTTAGTATTTGTTGTAGATAGTCCATGATTAGAACGGCAGACTTTCATCAGCCTTCGTATCGGGTACAGGTGCCTCAATCGGTTCTGAAGCCATGTTGGGATTAGTAGCAGCTGCTTTGGGAGAGAGCATCTCCATATTGTCTGCCCAAATCTCAGTGGCATAGCGACGCTGGCCCTGTTTGTCATCATATGTTGTATAACGGATACGTCCCTCAATGTAAAGCTTGTCGCCCTTATGTACATACTTCTCCACAATCTCTGCCAGTCGGCGCCACAAAATCACATTGTGCCAATCTGTATGATCGGGTACCTGTGTACCATTCTGAAGAGTATAACCACGTTCGGTGGTAGCCAAACGTATACGAGCCACAGCAACACCCTGGTCTACATAACGTACTTCCGGATCCTGGCCTACATTGCCAATGAGCATGACCTTATTCATAATAGTATTATTTTGCCTTACCTAAATAACGGAACTTGAAATTCTTTCCCTTTGCTGATGGGAACTGACTGCGCTCATCTACGCGTTCACGAAGATGATCTACGATACGCTCGTAGCAGTCCATACCAGAGATGGCTTTTACGCGAGCAGCAAACTGAGTGTCGCGATATTGGAACTTTCCAGTACCCGGCACAAGGAGTACGCGCTTAAACTCAAGCATACCCTCATACCAGCCTTCACATTCTTCATTAAGGCGTACCAGAGCGGGAGCAACAGTTTTGGGTCTGTTCTCCTCTCCTACATGCACGGCCTTTTTTTCCTTGAAGTCCTGCATGGTGGCTGCATCAGTCTTGATGATAATGAAATACACCCTCGGATGTATTTTGTAACGCTTGGGATAATATACGTCGCTGGCAACATATGCACGGATATCTGCCTCTAATAGCGGATCCATTTCAATCTCCTCGATAGAGCTCAAAAACTCTATAGCTTCATCAACTGTAGAAACAAGCGTTTCACGGTCAAAATATCTTAAATATAAATTCATCTGAAAAAGATTGTTGTTGTTTTCCTAAAAAGAGCGGAAAACGGGACTCGGACCCGCGACCCCAACCTTGGCAAGGTTGTGCTCTACCAACTGAGCTATTTCCGCAAGAAGTTTTAAAAATGTGAAGAGGAGGAGACTCGAACTCCCACGTCGCAATTGACACTACCCCCTCAAAGTAGCGCGTCTACCAATTCCGCCACCTCTCCAACATAGCTGAATAAAAAAGAGTGCCCAGAACAGGACTCGAACCTGCACGCCTCGCGGCACACGCACCTGAAACGTGCGCGTCTACCAATTCCGCCACCTGGGCATTTGTTCATTAAGGCCAATCCTTAATGTCTCTTTTTTGTTCAACAAGTGAGCGGAAAACGGGACTCGGACCCGCGACCCCAACCTTGGCAAGGTTGTGCTCTACCAACTGAGCTATTTCCGCATTTCCTAGGCAACCTCTCTCGATTGCGGGTGCAAAGGTAATGCTTTTTTCGGAACTGGCAAACTTTTTAGAGGTTTTTTTTCGAAAAAAGTGCCATTTTATCGAAAAAAAGCCATTTCTCCGCCTTAATCCATCCGATTCCGGTAGTCTTCGTACTCAAAACGGCGCAACATCTCCAATTCGCCATTTTCGTGAAGCATGCCAATTGCGGGGTGAGAAATACCGTTAAAAGTGTTAGTTTTAACAGTTGTATAATGAATCATATCTTCAAAAATCACTTCTTCGCCCACTTGCAGTTCATGATCAAACTTCCAACAACTCATGAAATCACCACTCAGGCAACTGTTACCACCAAGTCTGTAAACATGCTCACCTGTTTCTTCAGAGATATGTTCAGCTCCTCGCACATCTGGATAATATGGCATTTCCAGACAATCAGGCATGTGACAGGTGAAACTGACATCCAGAATCGCTGTACGAATGCCTTTGTCTTCCACCAAATCAACCACATGAGATACCAACGGTCCCGTTTGCCACGCAAAAGCACTGCCCGGTTCAAGAATCACCCTCAACCAAGGATAGCGTTCATGAAACTGCTTCATCATTGAAATGAGCAGTTCTACGTCATAGTCTTTACGTGTCATCAGATGTCCACCGCCAAAGTTGATCCATTTCAGTTGGGGGAACCAACGTGAGAATTTTTCTTCAATATGTGCAAGTGAACGCTGGAACACATCCGATCCACTCTCACAATGACAATGGCAATGAAAGCCTTCGATATCTACTGGCAATTGCTCGGGCAGTTTATCAGCCGATATACCAAAACGAGTGCCAGGAGCACAGGGATTATATAGCAGAGTTTCTACTTCTGAGTATTCGGGATTTACGCGTAAGCCCAGCGAACATGCTGAAGCGCGCTGATGGAAACGTTCATATTGCGAGAGCGAGTTGAATGTCAGGTGCGAAGAACACTTCACAATCTCATCAAATTCCTCATCGGTATACGCCGGAGAATAAGTATGGGCAGGAGCGCCGAACTCTTCAAAGGCCAGACGGGCTTCAGAAAGCGAACTGGCCGTAGTACTCTTGATATACTCACGGAAGATGGGAAATGTCTTCCACAACGCAAAAGCCTTGAAGGCAAGTATAATCTCTATATCGGCTTTCGCCGCAACTTCAGCAATAAGTGTGAGGTTGCGGCGAAGCTTCTTCTCTTCTATAATATAAATAGGTGTAGCCATTATTTCTTAATCGGGATGGTGAAACTAAAGGTACTCCCCTCGCCTTCCGTTGACTCCACAAAGCAGTCACCGCCATTCTTGCGGGCGAAGTCCTGACAGAGTTGTAAACCAAGTCCGGAACCTTCCTCACCACCCGTACCATAGGTGGTTTCACCTTTGTGGAAGATGGAGCCTATACGATCAGCAGCAATACCCACGCCATGATCTCGTACACTGACCTTAGCGAAATCGCCCTCAACTACCGTTGTAATCTCTATGCTGGAGTTCTCGGACGAGAACTTGATGGCATTCGACAGGAAGTTCCTCAGTACGGTCTTCATCATATCATTATCAGCCGTTACAATCACTGGCTCCTGAGGCATTTGCAAATCGAGTTTGATATGCTTAGTGGCCGCAATCATCTCAAAGATATCAACCACACCTGGGATGATATCGTTGAGGTCAAGATCCTGAATCACAACACTCAGTCTACCTGTCTGACTCTTGGTCCATTTCAACAGATTGTCAAGCAGATCGTGTACTTCCTCCGACTCTCTGTTGGCTTTATCCAGCAGTTCGAAAAGCTCGGGTCCTACCTGCTCTGGTGAGCATGAAGCCACTACGAGGTTAAGCACCATACGAATGCTGGCCATAGGCGAACGCAGGTCGTGGGCTATCACGGAGTACATCTTATCACGGTTATTCAGGGTAGCCAGAAGTTCTTGGTTTTGTTTCTCAATAATGCGCTTGGCTGCAACCAGTGAAATCTGCTGCATCACACGCATCACCAACTCTTCCTTATTAAAAGGCTTCGTCAGGAAGTCGCTTGCACCCACCTTAAAACCATGAACAAGGTCTTGAGGCGTATTCAGTGCTGTGAGGAAGATAATGGGTATTTCTTTGGTCAGAGGATCTTTCTTCAAAACAACCGCAGCATCGAATCCGCTGATATCCGGCATCATTACGTCGAGAAGTATCAGATCGGGAAGTTCTTTCCGGGCTTGTTCGATACACGATGTACCGTTATTGGCCGTACAAACCTGAAACTTTTCGTTCGCAAGCAGGATCTTCAGCAGTAGTACATTACTGACTACGTCATCAACAATCAGTATTTTATACTCACTTCGATCGATTTGTGATTCAAGAGTTTCTTCTGTTTCCATTCTGGTCAGTGCATTATTATAGATTGCAAAAATAGTGTAATTAATTGGAATCTCCAAAAAACTACACTATTTTTAACGGATTTTTATTCTACAGTGACCGATTTTGCCAGATTTCGGGGTTGGTCAACGTTCTTTCCCTTACAAACTGCCACGTGATAAGCTAGTAGTTGTAAGGGGATTGATGCCACCAGTGGTTCGAGACATTCTAGCACATCGGGCAACTCTATCACCTCGTCGACAATCTTTGATATGGTGTCGTCGCCTTTCGAAACCAGTGCGATGACTTTACCCTGACGGGCTTTGATTTCTTGAATGTTCGAGAGCACCTTCTCATACATGGCATTATGGGTAGCAATAACCACAACGGGCATGTCAGAGTCGATCAGTGCAATCGGACCGTGCTTCATCTCCGCAGCCGGATAGCCTTCTGCATGAATATAGGAGATTTCCTTCAGCTTCAAGGCACCTTCCAGAGCTACCGGATAAGAATAGCCACGACCTAAATATAGGAAATTATGTGCGTATGTGAATGAACGGGCCAGATCGGCAACCTTTTCATTCGTCTGCAGCACTTCACGAATCTTATCGGGAATCTCACTGAGGCCCTTTACTATCCGTAGATATTCATCGCGCTTAATGGTACCCTTGGCTTCTCCTAATGCCAGAGCAATCATCGTGAGCACTGTTACCTGACCAGTGAATGCCTTTGTTGAAGCCACACCAATCTCGGGACCTACGTGGATATATGTACCTGTGTCAGTGGCGCGGGGAATACTGCTACCAATGGCATTACAGATACCATAGATGAATGCGCCCTTCGACTTGGCCAGCTGTACAGCAGCCAATGTATCGGCTGTTTCACCACTCTGTGAGATGGCTATCACTACATCATCTTTCGTTACAACAGGATTCCTGTATCTGAACTCACTGGCATACTCCACTTCAACGGGAATACGACACAAACTTTCAATGATCTGCTTACCAATCAGTCCGGCATGCCATGAAGTACCGCAAGCCACGATAATAACGCGCTTGGCGTTCAATAACTGACGACGGTAATCAATTAAGGCCGAGAGTGTTACATGATCTGCTTCTACGTTTACACGACCACGCATACAGTTCGTTAAGCACTCAGGCTGCTCAAAGATTTCCTTCAGCATAAAGTGAGGATATCCGCCTTTCTCTATCTGACCGAGATCAATGTCTACAGTCTTCACATTCAGCTCCTGTTCCTCACCAAGAATGCTGACAACCTTCAACTCTTCTCCACGACGGATAACAGCAATGTTACCATCCTCCAGATAGACCACCTTGTCGGTATATTCCACAATCGGGCTAGCATCTGAACCCAGGAAGAATTCATCTTCGCCAATTCCAACTACCAGCGGACTCTGCTTACGGGCGGCAATAATCTGACCCGGATCGCGCTTGTCGAGAATAGCAATGGCATAAGCACCGATCACCTGATAGAGTGCCACCTGAACAGCCGTCAACAGATCGAGCTGCTTGTGCTCCTTGATATATTCTATCAGCTGTACCAGCACCTCAGTGTCCGTATCCGATACAAACTTCACGCCATGACTCTGCAGTTTGGCCTTCAGTTCGGCATAGTTCTCAATAATACCATTGTGGATAATCGCCAGATTATGGGATTCAGAGTAATGCGGATGGGCATTCACCGACGAAGGCTCTCCGTGCGTAGCCCAACGGGTATGGGCGATACCTATGGTGCCGCTTACGTTCTTGTCGTTACAATATTCTACAAGATTATCCACCTTTCCTTTGGTCTTATAAACATTCAGATCGGTATTGTCGTTAATCAGGGCAACACCAGCACTGTCATAACCACGATATTCCAGTCTGCGGAGACCTTTTATCAGAATAGGAAAAGCCTCTTTATTTCCAATATATCCTACGATTCCACACATAGTCTATTTTTACTTTATGTTGTTAATTATTCGTTTTCGCCTGCAAAATTACAAAATTTCTCTAATTCCACAAACGTTTTGCATAAAAAATGAAGAAAAATGTGACATAAATACAAAGAGTCCACCAAGATTCTCATCTTGATGGACTCATGCGGTGCGTACGAGGCTCGAACTCGTGACCTCCTGCGTGACAGGCAGGCATTCTAACCTACTGAACTAACGCACCAAAACCTATGGAACGAATGAAAAAAAATGCGGTGCGTACGAGATTCGAACTCGTGACCTCCTGCGTGACAGGCAGGCATTCTAACCTACTGAACTAACGCACCAGAAAGCTCTCTTTCTTATTAGCGGGTGCAAAGGTACTAACTTTTTCCGAAACCACAAAACATTTTTGCTTATTTTTTTGCGGAAAGGGTTATTTTTCCCTTAAAACACCAGTTGCATCAACACTGCATCGTGAAATTCCCTGCCATCATAGAGCCAATCCTTGATGTTAGCCGACTCCTGATAACCCGAACTGCGGAACAGATGAACCGATGCCTCGTTGTTACAATCCACATACGCATAGAGCTGATGCAGATGAAGCACCTTCAGCGCATAGTCGGCAATCTGACTCAGTGTGCTGCTGCCATAACCTTTCTTTCTTTGTGCGTCGAGGATAATCAGTCCCACCTCGGCTCTGCAGTTGCTGGGGTCGAAATTCACTACGTCGGCTATACCCACTATCTCGCCCTCCTCATTCTCTACCATCATTCTCACCTGTCGGTCGGTATAAATATCGTCCGAGGCCTTGGCCACGTAGTCGTGCAGCGTATAGCGCGAATAAGGCACATTCGAGTTACCCACGTTCCAGAGTTTTACGTCGTTCTCAATCCTGTAGAGCAAATCCAGATCCTCAGGCTCAATGGCTCTCAGCTTTACTGGTGGCATATTCTTGTTCATAGATGTAGTTTTTTTCTTAAGATGTCTGTTAGTGCGATGGCGGCACGGAAGTAGATGGCCGTCTTGATGGGAATCGTATATATCATGCTCAGGTGGCTGTAGTGCTTCTTAAAGAAGATCAGCATGGCCTGATAGAAGATATGTACATAGCGATAGTCACTCTTCTGCGTAGAACGACCTTTGTAATGTGTGATCGGATATGGCAGATACCAGTTCTCCCAACCGCCTTTCAGCAGTCTGTACGAGAGGTCGATATCCTCACCATACATAAAGAAGTCCTCATCGAGCAGCCCTACCTGATCAAGTGCTTTCCGGCGCAAGAAGAAACAGGCGCCGCTCACCACGTCGATTCTGCCGGGCTCATCCCATGACAAATGCTTCATGTAGTAACGCTTGGTAAAACCTAACATCTTCAGGGCTGACACCCAGGGCGTTGGTAGTGCCCTGCGTGATTCAGGAGCCTTGGTGCCGTCGGCATTGTGCATCATCACACCTGCCCCACCCGCTTTCTCGTGAGCCTCCATAAAGGCCAGCGCCTCGCGCAGTGTATGCTCGCCCACCACCGTGTCAGGATTCAACAGCAATACATATTCGCCTTGTGCCTCACGGATGGCCATATTGTTGGCGCGGGCAAAACCCATGTTATCCTGATTCTCTATCAGTCTTACCCACGGATAGTCCCGATGCAACACCTCCACGCTGTCGTCGGTCGAATGGTTGTCAACCACAAATACCTCACCCTCGATTCCTTCAAGGGCTTTCCGCACACTCTGCAGACACTGCTCCAGATAAGTGCGTACGTTGTAGTTAACGATGACGACGCTCAGTTTCATTTCAATTTTCAATTTTCAATCTTCAATTTTCAATCCTCTTCGCTTGTTTCTGCGATACACCTGTTTTCACTTGGGAACACAAACGGCAATGTCAACAGCATGATAATAGCCAGATAGCCGTAAGTCGTGTTCATGTATATATAATATAATAAGGTGTCTATCACCATCGGTGCCTCCAGGATGATCAGTCTCGCCATACCCCATTTCCACATGGCCTTCTCCTGGCGCTTCACCAGGTCGTCGTGAATGGCCTTAAACTTAAACAGTCTCAGTCCCAGGAATGCAGCACCCAGCGATACAATCTCCATCAGTGCCGTGAATATGAAGTCCGATTGTTTGTCGTCGGCCATGACGCCTACGGGCAATACGTCTAGTTCGAATAACACTACTACCACCAGCGCCAGTGCTATCTGGGCTATGTAGAATGCCATGAGTTGTTTGCTTACTTTCTTCATTGTCTTATCGCTCTTCAAATAATGTTCTGTTCATAATCGATCGTCCCAGCGTTACCTCGTCGGTATATTCCAGTTCGTTGCCCACCGACACGCCACGGGCTATCACACTCACCTTCACATCATAGGTCGATAGTTTGCGGAAGATGTAGAAGTTGGTGGTGTCGCCCTCCATCGTGGGACTCAGTGCCAGAATCACTTCCTGCACACCGCCCTCGGCCACACGCTTTACCAGCGAGTCTATCTCAATGTCACTGGGTCCGATGCTGTCCATGGGTGAGATAACGCCCCCCAACACATGGTAGAGTCCATGAAACTGCTGGGTGTTCTCGATGGCCATCACGTCCTGAATGTTTTCCACTACGCACACGGTAGTCTTGTCGCGACGTGGATCGCCACAGATGGGACATACTTCCGAATCGCTGATGTTATGACACGTCTTGCAGTATTTCACTTCGTGCTTCAGCCTGCTGACGGCCTCGGCAAACTGCTCCACGTCAGCATCTTCTTGACGCAGCATCCAGAGTACCAGTCTCAGGGCCGTCTTGCGCCCTATTCCTGGCAACTTCGAGAATTCTGCCACAGCCTTCTCCAGCAACTGCGATGGGTATTGTTGTTGTATCATACTCTTAATTCTAAATTCTCAATTCGCAATCTCGCTCAGTTCCAGCCAGCGCATGCTCTTCTCGTCGAGTTCATCGTTCAACACGGGCAGACGCTTGCTCATTCTTGTTATTTCTTCCACCGAGGTCGTCCCTCCACAAAGAGCTTCCTCTATCTGTTTCTTCTCTGCCTCCAGCGCTTCAATGTCCTTCTCCAGTTGCTCCATCTCACGCTTCTCTTTGTAGCTCAGCTTGCGCTTCGCCTCTGCTGCAGATCTCACCTCTAGCTTCTCACCTCTCACCCCTTTTTTATCGGGCTTGCCATCATTTCTCTCACCACTCACCTCTCCCTTCTCACTACTATACATCCTATACTGCGTATAGTTTCCGGGGAAGTCCTTAATCTCGCCGTTGCCTTTGAACACCAGCAGATGATCCACCACCTTATCCATAAAGTAGCGGTCGTGCGATACCACGATCACGCAACCCGGGAAATCCTGCAAGTATTCCTCCAGTATCTGCAGCGTCACAATGTCCAGATCGTTCGTGGGCTCGTCGAGCACCAGGAAGTTGGGGTTCTTCATCAGCACCGTACAGAGGTAGAGTTTCCGCCGCTCACCACCCGAGAGTTTATACACATAGTTGTGCTGCTGTTCGGGGGTAAAAAGGAAATACTGCAGGAACTGTGATGCCGAGAGGTGCTTACCGCCCCCCATATCGATATATTCGGCGATGTCCTTCACCACGTCGATCACTTTCTGCTGCTCGTCAAACTGCAAGCCTTCTTGCGAGAAGTATCCGAATCGCACCGTGTCGCCGATGTCGAACTTACCACTGTCGGGCGCCACCATGCCTAATAGCATCTTGATAAAAGTACTCTTACCCGTACCGTTATTGCCCACGATACCCATCTTCTCGAATCGCGAGAAGTTGTAATAAAAGTCCTTTAGGATCACACGGTCGTCGAAGGCTTTGCTTACATACTGACATTCAAAAATCTTCGAGCCGATATACACGTTTCTCGATTTCAGTCTCAACTGTCGTTCCTCCAGTCGCTGCTTGGCCACCTTCTCCAGTTCGTAGAATGCCTCTTCACGATAGCGGGCCTTATGACCGCGGGCCTGAGGCATACGGCGCATCCATTCCAGTTCGGTGCGATATAGATTATTCGCACGGGCTATCTCTGCCCGTCGATTGTCAATACGCTCCTGACGCTTCTCCAGATAATAGCTGTAGTTGCCGCGATAGGTATAGATAGTCCGGTCGTCCAGTTCCAGGATCACCGAGCATACACGATCCAGGAAGAAACGGTCGTGCGTCACCATCAGCAGCGTCTTGTTGCCGCGATTCAGGAATCCCTCCAACCATTCTATCATCTCCAGATCCAGGTGGTTCGTAGGCTCGTCGAGTATCAGCAGGTCGGGATCGGTTATCAGCACATTCGCCAGTGCCACGCGCTTCTGCTGTCCGCCGCTCAACTCGCCCATCGGCTGGTTCAAGTCGCGAATCTTCAGCTGCGTCAGAATCTGCTTGGCCTTCAATACCTTCTCTGGATCGCCCTCGTGATTAAAGCACGCATCAAGCACGCTCTCCATGGGGTCGAACGCTGGCGATTGATCCAGCATGCCTACCTTCAGGTCGCGGCGGAAGATGATCTCGCCCGAGTCGTAGCCCTCCTTACCCGATAGCACCGAGAGTAGCGTACTCTTGCCCGTACCGTTCTTGGCTATCAGTCCCACCTTCTGCCCCTCGGCTATGGAGAAACTGATGTCCTCAAACAATACCAGCGAGCCAAACCGCTTCGTCAGCTGTTGCACGTCTAAATATGGAGTATCCTTCGCCATTTCTTTTTGGGGGCACGGATGACACGGCTTTTTATAAAAAACACGGCTTATTTTCGGAGAAAAGCAGTGTCTCTCTTAAAGAGAGCCGTGTAATCCGTGCCTAATTTTACTTTTTCAATTCTTTATTAATTTGTTCTATATAATCCAAAATCTCCTCGCGGCCTTGTTTCTTCTCGGCCGAGGTGACGAACATCGGAGGCATCTCCTCCCACGTCTCGCTCAGCACCTTCTTATAGGCTTCCACGTTCTGCTTCACCTTGGCCGCCGAAAGCTTGTCGGCCTTCGTAAACACAATGGCAAATGGCACACTGCTGGTGCCCAGCCACTCTATGAAGTCCAGGTCTATCTTCTGCGCCTCCAGTCGTATATCCACCAGCAGAAACACATTCACCAGCTGTTCCCGCTGCAGTATGTAGCCGTTAATCATCTGCTCCAGCTTCTGCACCTCCTTCTTCGATCGCTTGGCAAATCCGTAGCCGGGCAGGTCCACCAGATACCACTCATTATTAATAATAAAGTGGTTAATGAGCAATGTCTTTCCCGGTGTGGCGCTCGTCTTGGCCAACTTTTTATTGTTGGTGAGCATATTGATGAGACTCGACTTGCCCACATTCGATCTTCCGATGAAGGCATATTCGGGCTTGTTGTCCTTCGGGCACATCGACTCCCGCGGCGCACTCAGCGTGAATTCTGCTTTCTTAATTTCCATATAAATCTTAATTTTTGCTGCAAAGGTACATTTTTTTTTGGAATTATTTGGTGAAATGCCAAATAATCCGTACCTTTGCAACGTTTTTCAGAACAATGCTTCCGTTCGTGAAGCGTTTTCCAATCATTTTTTTGAGGTTTAAATTAGAATTTATACACTCTACTATGTATACAAAAGAAGAATTAGAATCTATGGATATACCCCAGTTGGTGGGTATAGCTGATCAGTTGGGCATCAAGGTTTCTCCTGATGACCAGATGGAGGATGTGGTTTACGCCATCCTCGACAAGGCTGCCGAAAACAGCGCTGTTGCTGAAGAGGCACCAAAACGCAAGCGTACACGTATCGCAAAAAAAGATACCAGTAAGGTTTACACCGTGAAAGGTGAAGACGGCGAGAATCTCGACGCCAAGTCAAATCGTAAGACGAAGAAGGCCGAAACACCTTCACTCTTCAGCGACGAACCCATAGCCGCTCCCGCAGAGGAGCCGGCACCTGCTGCTCCCAAGCGTCGTGGCCGCCCCTCAAAGGCTCAGTTGGCTGCCGAAGAGGCTGCTCGCAAGGCTGAAGAGGAAGCTGCCCAGGCTCAAGAGGATGCAGTTCCCGAGGCCGGCGATTACGCGGTGCCTGAGTCAGGCGATTTCGTAGTGCCCGAGGCTGGTAATTTCGAATCCTCTGCTGCCGACGATATGGAGGCCACCAATGCCATCGAGCAGTTGCGCGAGCAGCTCTCCAACCGTAAGGAGCAGCAGCCCGCCCTCAGCCCTGATACCGACGAGGTTGATGAGAACGGCGTATGGTTGGGCGATCCCGGCGACGGCACCGATTTCATCACCATGATCGATATCCCCATCGAGGACCAGATGGCCAGTCCTTCACTCGACATTTTCGACCGTCCCATGGTGCAGCAGTCACCCGTCATCGAGGAGAAGTTTGCCGCCCCTGCCAATATGCCTAAGTACGACTTTGGCGATTTCATCACCGGCAATGGCGTGCTCGAGTGCCTCACCGACGGCTACGGATTCCTCCGCAGTTCCGACTATAACTACCTGTCGTCGCCCGATGACATCTACGTATCGCCCCAGCAGATTAAGAAGTATGGTCTGAAGACCGGCGATGTGGTGGATTGCACCGTGCGTCCGCCCCATGAGAACGAGAAATACTTCGCCCTCTCTACGGTCAACTCTATCAATGGCCGCAATCCTAATGAGGTTCGCGATCGCGTGGCTTTCGAGCACCTCACGCCCCTCTTCCCTGAGGAGAAGTTCACTCTCTGTGGCGATAAGGCAACCACTAACCCCAGCGTTCGTATTGTCGACCTCTTCTCGCCTATCGGTAAAGGTCAGCGTGCGCTCATCGTGGCCCAGCCTAAGACTGGTAAGACCATCCTCATGAAGGATATCGCCAACGCCATCGCCGCCAACCATCCCGAGGCTTATATCATGATGCTGCTCATCGATGAGCGCCCTGAGGAGGTAACCGATATGGCCCGCACTGTTGATGCCGAGGTGATTGCCTCTACCTTCGACGAGCCCGCCGACCGTCATGTGAAGATTGCCGGCATCGTACTCGAGAAGGCTAAGCGTATGGTAGAGTGCGGTCACGATGTAGTCATCTTCCTCGACTCCATCACCCGTCTGGCCCGCGCCTACAACACCGTGGCTCCTGCCTCTGGTAAGGTGCTCACCGGTGGTGTCGATGCCAACGCTCTGCAGAAGCCCAAGCGCTTCTTCGGTGCAGCCCGTAACATCGAGGGTGGCGGTTCGCTCACCATCATTGCTACCGCTCTGGTCGACACTGGTTCTAAGATGGACGAGGTGATCTTCGAGGAGTTCAAGGGTACTGGTAACTCTGAAATCCAGCTCAACCGCTCGCTCTCCAACAAGCGTATCTTCCCCGCCATCGATCTGGTGCAGTCTTCTACTCGTCGCGACGATCTGCTGCATGATGACACCACGCTCAACCGCATGTGGATCATCCGTAAGTTCATTGCCGAGATGAACCCCATCGAGGCCATGAACACCATCCGCGATCGCCTCGTAACCACCCGCACCAACGAGGAGTTCCTCCTCTCGATGAACGGTTAATGTTCTTAGGTTAATATATGAAGGCACGGATTACTCTCCGTGCCTTTTTTGTTATTGAATGTTAAATTATAGCACTTTTTTGCCCAAACATTTGGAAGTTATTGATTTATCCCTTACCTTTGCACCTGTGTTTTTCATAGTATTAGATTTAAGGTTAACAAAGGTTTGGGTCACGGCGGTGACCCTTTTTTTGTGTCCATACGGCAGTTCTCTGCCTAACCGCATAAAGAAATCCCCAGCCGCCGTTCAAAGCGCTGGGGATTCGTTGTATTGAGTGATGTGTGGGTTAGCTCATTGGAGAGTCTGATATTACTGCAATTATTGTACCATCAGACTTATAATTTTCTTTATAATCTGCAGCTTCTTTTTTTCCTATCTTATGATCAGGATCAACTTCAGTCATATCACTATAAATGACTTTTGCAGCACCATTATTCAATAATACTTCTGAATCACTATCTGCATCACCTGTGAAATTACCAGCAGTAATAAGTGTTTTCATCGAACCTTCGCTACTAATAGCATATTTACCTACTATATCATTCCAAGTTTCGCCCTTGGATTTATTGTAACAAATACTTAGGAACGTTTCTTCCACAGAATTATAAACAATCACAGCCTTATCCGGGCTTAAGTTTGTAACAGTTCCAGAAATGTTCATAACTTTTACACTACCATCAAATACCACATTACCATTGAAGTGGTTGAGAATATAATACGAGCCATCAGAGGTGTTGAAGAAAATCTGACCTACAATATTGCCGTCGACTTCTTCAAGAATGGTCAACTCAATCAAATCCTTGCCAGCAACTTTCCGCAAAAAATACATTCCTGGATCATAATCACCCTGAATTACGTAATTATCACCTACTTTTTTAAAGGTGAGTTCCATATCTACATCATTGAGCTTAAAACTTACGGTAAGGGTGGCTCCTTCATCAAGCACTTTCTTAAATGCAAATACCTCTGCAGGGATGTTGGAAGGTCTGTCCCACTGACCAAACACATCATCGAGTGTTCCTTCGCACGATGTCAGCATCACGGGCAATGCCAACATAGCAGCTCCCATGAAGATTGATTTCATTAGCTTTCTCATAATTCTGTTGTTTTAAAAGTTTATATTTATTGTATCATTACTTAAGTCTTTTAATTATTCGGGGGCGAAGTTACAAATAATCTTTGAAACTACCAAATTTTTTACAAGAAAAAGTGCAAGAGTATCATCACGATAGTCCTGCACGTTTTTGCATAATTAACTTATTACCAACTATTAATTACTAATTAATGTGCCACAAAGATAAGAAGAATTTCAATACCTTCCAAACTTTCTGTCAATTATTTAGCAATTATTTCGATTTCCCCGTCATACACTCTCTTCCGTGTATTATCAAATATTGTTAAACTACCGCTTCAATCTTGCAGAATTCAAATTAAACCATTATCTTTGCAAATGATAAGTTCAACAAATACACCCCCCCAAGGGTACTATAAGTTTGAATAGATTGTTTTTTTCTAGCGGGGCCCTCAGTGATGAGCGCCCCGTTCTTGGCTTATTACTGGATAATGGTTTTTTATTTAGTCTCAACTGTGGTGGTAGCTACGTACCCAGGTGTCACTTAGCCGAAGCAAAGACGGCCTGCAGGTTGCCCTGCGAGAATCTCTGTTCCTTTAAAATACTTGTCTAAGATGAATGCTACATCCATATTGCTTAATATTTGAGTGCAAAAATACAAAAAAACTCCGATACAACCAAATCTTTTGCAAGAAAAACTTTGCTGATAATTTGGTATTTCCATCAGTTATTCGTACCTTTGCCGACAAGAAACCATAGATTCGTAAAAATATTAAATTATATCATCCAAAAACTTAGATCAATGAGAAAGTTAGTCAGATCAATTCTGTTAAGTTGGGTTGCATTATTAACCCTGCCCTTGGTATTTATTAGTTGTGAAGACTTGTTTGGTGAGTGGGATAAACCGGTGCAACAAACGCCTCATGAGGAACCGGCTGTCCCCGTAACCAGCATCACGCTTAACAAGACAAATGCAACGCTGACAATTGGAGGCGACAAAGAGGCGCTTACTGTGACTGTCAGTCCTGCTAATGCAACCGACAAGAGCGTCACCTGGAGTAGCGACAAAGAGGTTGTGGCAACCGTCGACAAGAATGGTGTAGTGACTGCCTTGACCTTAGGCACCGCCACCATCAGCGCTACTGCCAACGATGGTAGTGGCGCAAAGGCCACATTCACTGTGACTGTCTATGGTAATCCTGCCGATGCTGAGGTGCTGAATGCAGCTACCTATAATGTATTGAACGCGTTGGGTGGCGGAGAATCTGGTGGTATATTGAATAATCCATACTACTGGTGGGAGATCATGTCTGACAACTGCTACGGAAGTGGCGGCCTGCAGGACAAAGTGGCTAAGTCGCTGCATCACCTGACTATGGTAGATGCAAATCAGTGTGAACAGGACTTTTTGCTTCTCTATGATGGTATTTCACGTGCCAACAACCAGATAGAGACCATCGATCATGTCAGTTGGTCTGTTTCTCAGGCGTCTCTGCGCAAACAGCTTCTTGGCGAGGCTTACTTCATGCGTGGTTTCTATACGCTGCTTCTTACCCAGATGTTTGGCGATGTGCCTTTGGTTACCTCTACCGTTATTACAGACGAAATGCAGCAGCAAGTGAGTGCCGAGGATGTTATCTATCCACAGATTATTGCCGACTTTGTATCTGCCAAGAACCTCATGGATGTAGCATCTGGTTATGGTGTTATTGGCGATGGTCATGCCAATAAATATGCTGCCGAGGCCTTCCTTGCCCGTGCCTATATGTTCTGGGCAGGCTTTTATAAGAATGCTGGCGAGCTCGCTACTGGTGCCGCTCCTGCTATCAATCTTGTTGATCGTAATGATGTGGCTATCGCTCAGGAGGGTTGTAATGTTGCTTCTGTTTCTCAGGCTGACGTCGTCAATTACCTGAAGGATATTGTTAACAGTGGAGTCTACCATCTTTGCAATGATTTCCGCTCGCTCTGGCAGTATTCTAACAGCTTGCTTTGGAATGAGGCTCACGATGGTGATGGCCATGCATACGCTTTCATCGCAGATTTCCCGAATACCGATAAATGCTTCGACAAATATAATAATACTGAGATGATTTTCCAGATTCAATTTAAGAATTCTTTTAGTTGGAATATTCCCATTGGCTTTTATCATCAACAGCGTTTGTATTCAAACAATTTATCAGTCTATTGGGGGCTTCATAAGGGTGCTTCTAATAATAATGGTAAGCGTAATTATACTTATCCATTCAACCAGGGTCTGGGTCAGGGCACGCCTTCATGCAATCTCTGGGACGACTGGTCAAGTGCTGAGAGTGGTGGTGGATATTCGGACATACGTAAGCTCAGTTCTATGATCGAGCTTGACATTGAACTTGAGGACTATACCTACGAAAAAGATGATTGCGAGGAGTCTGGCTATGCTGTTAAGAAGTACGCAGGAGTCAATCTTGATGCTTGTGCTGCCGATAATGATACATGGTGGTCCAAGCTGGATGGTTTTACTGCCAACCCGCTTTTAGAGGGAAACAATTTCGAAGACTTCTACCTGATGCGATATGCTGATGTGCTCCTGATGCTGGCCGAGCTCGCTGGAGATGCTCAGTACATGAACCTGGTTCAGGCTCGTGCCGGTGTGCCTCTGACAGCCTACTCTTTGCTGAATATTCAGAACGAGCGCCGCTGGGAGTTTGCATTCGAGGGACTTCGTTTCAACGATATGCGTCGTTGGAGTGGCAAAAACGCTAATGAGACTTCTTACGCTGCTAATGCTCTCCAGGCTCAGAATGGCAAGATGATTGTATGTCGTGGCGATAAAGCTCACAAAATCTCCATGCAACACATGACGTCTTCTTGGTCTAAGCGTTATGTTGATACTAAGGGCTTCCTGCCAAAGCCTCAGGCTCAGATTACTCTGATGAATGGTAAACTTGAGCAGAATCCTGGTTGGGAAGCTTCAAATACTGATGCTCAATATCGGGACCTCTATTAAAGAGCGTGTCATAAAAAACTCCCGCTAATTTCAGCAATTAGCGGGAGTTCTCGTTTTATCTGTGTCCTCGGTTCTACTTGACATCGTAAACCAGGCGGACGGAGAACCCGTAGAAGCGCGTAGAATTGTTATTGTCTGGGAAACTCATGCCGTTGGAATAAAAGAGCAAATGCCCTGCAAGCGTTTTGGACGTAGGCGTACTCGACCAATAATAGCCGTCATTTCCTACGGTGTTGACATTCGTTCCATTGCGCTTGCCGGCGGCAGGCAGGAATACGCAGCCAGCAGCCTCCATCTTACCCCAGGCAGTGGCATCATAAGTGTTTGCAGTGTAGGCTGCATTAGTCGTATTGACGCTGGCGGGAGCCGCCACGCCGTCAGGATGGGTGTAGCTGTCGGGGAAGAGAATGACGCCAGCCACGCCATTCACCTTCGCCCTGGCATAGCGGCCATCATCAGTGCCGCCGACGGTAGATGCCGTGCGAGTTTTGAACAAGTATCCCCACTCTGTTGCGCTCAATGTACGCCAGCCAAAAATGAAGGGTGTATTACCGCCGTTGGTGATGGCAACTGTGCCCCAATCGTTCTTTAGGACATCGGTATTTTTATTGCCGTAACATTTGGCAAAATCACTTCCATCACTAGTGTCGGTAGTACTATTCTCAGTGCAAAGGCCGTATGAGTTATAAGTGGCGCTTGTACCTACCCAACCGAAGAGGTCAACCGTAGAGCCGACGGCAAACGTGCTATTACCGCCTGAACCGCCGATATAATCCCACTGATGCTCTGCAAATTTCCATGATGAGGCAGTATAGGTGTAGTGGTTTGGATCTGTTGTAATATAACCCGCTATTACCGCCTGCAAATTACCCTGCGAGAAGCGAACTTGCTTAGTAGCGCTAACGGAGAATTTGCCAGCCAGCAGGCCTGGGATTTTTACTGTAACGGTACAGGTGGCTTTGACGCCGCTACCGTCGTTGGCGGCGGCGGTAATGATGGTGGTACCTTCGCCCAAGATCGACACCAAACCATTGCTAACGGAGGCTACGGCGGGGTCTTCGCTGTTCCATGTGATGGTCTTGTCTGTGGCGTTATCGGGCTTAACGGTAGCCGTCAGCGTCACAGCGACATCACCAAGCTTCTTCTCCAGCGTGGTCTCGTCGAGCATGATACTCGTCACTGCAATGTTCCCACTCGGTTTTTCATTACCAGAGTTTACATTACCCGTTGGACGGCTCCACTCACCGAAGAGGTCGTCAAACTCTCCCTCACAGCCAGTGAATACGAGGGTTGTTACAAGCAACATAGCTGCAGTAGAAATTGATTTTAATGATCGTATCATAACTTAGTCTTTTAATTATTCAGGATGATGCCTGTACGCATCACATAGTGATAGATATGATTGGCTTATTTGATTAGCCGTGTCTGCATAAACTCATCAAGGGTGACGAGGTTTAACTGCGGAAAGGGTGTCGATTTGAGTACACTGAAGTGGTTGTCCTCTGACACCAAATAGTCAGCACCAGCAGCAAAGGCACAATCCACAAACTTAGAAACGACCTTCGAGGAAAGCATCCCATATAGGGCGATAGGGACTTTTGCGAGCAATGATCTGCAAGAGACAGTTCGTATCAATGACAACAGGGTTCATTGGCTACTTGTTGTATGGAGTGCGGAAATGGGAACCACGAAGTTCCTGAAGTTTTTTCTCATCAAACTGGCCGCTCTCCCAAAGCGCATCCATTTCTTCGTCAACCTGCTTGGCATAGAATGCAGCCAGCTGTTTTCTCAGCTGCTCCAGCCCAACTGCCGACTTGATATGCGACACAAGATTGAACACATGTACCTGTGCCGGAGTAAAAGTGATTGCTTCCATAATTCTGATATCTTAAATATTTCTGGCTGCAAAGATAGTGATATATTTTGAAATCTGCAAATAATTAATGAGGATTTTACTTATCTAAGCAAACCAGGCGAACAGACCTCCTTTTTCTCAAAAGACTACCAAGTATATGGGTCGGTATTGATATCGCCTACTACTACGCCGTTGATGGTAATTGTACCACAAGCGCTGTGTTGGCCCTTACCAATGCTATATGTCGCACTGATGCCCTTGGTGGCTGAGCCAGAGCCACCGCTGATGATTATATCGCCACAAGACCCCAGATCGGCGTCTGTATTTTTGCCGATACCGCCACCGATGCCAGCAGCAAATCTTCCGCCTGAGGCCGTGACGTTACCGTCACTGATGGTAATAGTTCCGCATTTTCCATTAGTGCCGCCACCGATTCCAGCACCGCCATTATTGCCCGTAGCTTCGATAGTGCCGCCACTGATGTTGATATTGCAGCAAGAAGCATATATTCCGCCACCTATTCCAGCACCACCATTATTGCCTGTAGCCTCAACAGTGCCACCGCTAATGGTGATATTGCCACATTTACCCCAATTGACGTTCGAGCTGCCACCACCACCGCTACCGATGCCAGCAGCAAAGGTTCCGCCCGAGGCTGTGACTTTGCCGCCCCTGATGGTGATAGTGCCGCAAGTACCTTTATAAGCTGCACCAATACCTGCTGCACTGCTTGTGCCCGCAGCCGTGATGGTTCCGCCCTCAATAACAATATTACCACAACTCTTGCTTTCATCAGAGCCAGCGCCAATGCCAGCACCATAACCAATGTTATTAATACCATAGGATTCAACGTGTCTGCAGATGGCGTCGAGTTTGCCGTCGCCCTTGATGGTGAGCGTGAATTCATCGCCTGAAGTGTTGTGAGCAGGTTGGATGCCAGGATAGTTAATACTGAAAGCCTTCACAGTGTTCTCACCTTCGAGGATGATAGTGGCGTCGCCCAGGCAGGTGATGCCAGCCCATTTGCAGCTACCATTATTTACGCCATTGATTGTTGCATCTTTTAGCGTCACGGTAGCGCCAGCGGCAATAGAAATCTTATATGGCTGAGTGGAGCCTTCGAGGGTACCTGTCAGAATATCGTAGCTCTGCGCATCGTAGTGGTCCGTCAGTGTTGAGAGATTAACAAGATCAAATACCTTAACGGTGCACTTGGCGGTCTTATCACCAGCCTTGGCTGTGATGATGGCTGTGCCTTTTCCCACGATTGTCACCACACCATCGCTAACGGTGAGCACGTTCTCATCGCTCGATGTCCAGGTGACAGCTTTGTCGGTGGCTTTGTTAGGATCCACGGCAGCTGTCAGAGTAAAAGCATCATCACCAACAAACTTTGTCAATGACGTCTCACTAAGCGTGATATTAGTTACGGCTATTGGCCTACTCCACTCGCCGAAAATGTCATCGAGGGTTCCTTCGCACGACGTGAATACAAGGGTTGTAACAAGCAGCATTGCCGCGGCAGTAATAAATCTTAATGAACGTATCATAACTTAGTCTTTTAATTATTCGGTGGCGAAGGTACAAATAATCTCCGATACTACCAAATCTTTCCCAAGAAAAAACATCATGACAGGAATGTTGCCTCGCCCTCGCTGATACAAAAAGAGCCGCCTCCTTGTCCCTCTGATTGCAACATCCGTTTTTCTGCAGTCAATTTTATTTGATTTTTCTCGAGCGAGAGTATCTTCGGCAAAGCCAAAGGTACAAATCAGCGACCCCCACACAGAGATCGCTGATTATAATAGATATCAATGGACCTAAACCCTTTATGGTGCGGTTACATATTTAACCAGGCGAACGGAACAACCGTCTCCGCGACCTAACTGTCCACCTGGATTCACCTCTCCATCGTCGAAGTTCAGTACATAGGAGTAGTTCCAACTACTATATGTAGACGACCAGTAGCGGCCTTTATCGCCATCAATGACAGTGTTAGTCTCCCTTTTGCTCGCCGCTGGCAGGAATACACAGCCTGCTGTTTCGAGAGCCTCCCATTGTGCATTAGTTAGTGTATTATAAGTATAATTGTCATTTTGGGTGTTAATAGTGGTAGGTACATCTCCCATCGTAGACGTATCCCAGCTAAATTCATCAGGGAAGATAATCAGACCCTTTTTACTGTGAACGACAGCTTTCACCGAACGAGCATTGTCGACGGTACCAATAGTGGATGACGTACGGCAGTTAGTGCCTGGAGTAGGACTTGTTACCGGACCTAAAAGCCACTCCCACTCTGCATAAGTCAGAGTGTGCCAGCCGTCGTCGGCCGTGTTGCCACCATTGCTAATAGCCAACGTGCCCCAGTCTGATTTCAGGTCGTCGGTGTTGGGGTTTACGCCGTAAGAGGCTCCTGTGCCCAAGTTGCTAATACCATACTTGGCGGGATCAGAAGTAAGTGTGGTGCTCGATTCGCCCACCCAGCCGAAGAGATCGACGGTGCCAGCGGCAGAAACCGTACCGTTTCCGTCGATTTTATTGTTGATAGTAGCATTTGCATCAGCAGGGTCAGAAGTTCCGCCAATAAAATCCCACTGGTTCGTGGCGAACTGCCAAGTGCAGTCAGAACCGGCCGAAGCAAAGACAGCTTGCAGGTTACCCTGAGAGAATCGAACCTGCTTAGTGGTACTAACAGAGAACTTACCAGCCAGTAAGCCTGGAACGGAAACAGTCACGGTACATGTGCCTTTAATGTCGCTACCATCCTTGGCAGCAGCAGTGATGGTGGCAGTACCTTCGGCCTTGGCGGTCACTAAACCGTTTTCATCTACTGTGGCCGCAGTGGTATTGTCGCTACTCCAGGTTATAGTCTTGTCAGTAGCATTGTCAGGAGCCACGGTGGCAGTCAACTGACCAGTCTCACCAATTTTCAGAGCCAGCGTTGTTGGGGCAATTGAAATACCCGTTACAGCTACAGAGGTCGATGTTTGAGGCGCGGGCTTGTCCCACTCACCGAATACGTCATCAAGGGTTCCTTCACAAGAAGTTAAACACATGGAGAGACAAAGTAGTATTACCCCCCCCAGTAAATTAAATTTCAAAGCTTTCATAATTTTGTAATTTTAGTCTGTTTATACTTATTAATCTTCTTCTGTCGGCAAAGATAAACAAAAAATCTAAAAGTTCCAAACTTTTCTATAAAAAAAAGCCCCAGCGTCTTTTACAGCGCCAGCGATCAAGGGGACATCACGATCAAGGGGACAGGTCATTGATCTCTTATTTTGAAAGGGGAAGGGAATTGGGAGTTAGAGCGACTTCCGTTTTTCGTGCGCGATCAATCCCTTAAAGATCCTTCCATATTTTACGCCAATTCGGGTCCGCCCCTTTGTCGCAAATAACGAGAACGAGACCTGCAGGGATGCAAGCCTCGTTCTTTATTTCTCATCTTTGGGAACAGATCAATGACACCGTGATTTTAATCGTTCCAGTCAGCAACGGCAGTCCAGTTTGACCAATAGCTGGAATTTACAGTGCTCCAGCTACCTTGATTTGCAGAAGTGGTGTGCAAAACAGCACCAGTTGCCGTGCAGCCAGTGAACATATTTGTACATTCACTATTTGTATCAGTATATGCAGCCTTTACATAAGCAGTAGTCAGGCTGGTGCAGCCATCGAACATGCGTACGTAGCAGTTGTCGGCCAGAGTCGTGGCAGGCAACTTGGGCGCTTTGGTCAGTTTGACGCATACACGGAACATGCTCTCATAGCAGTTATCAGTCAGAGTCGTAGCGGGCAGCAGCAGACCGCTGGCGTCAATCAGATTGGTGTAACCGTCGAAAAGTTCCTTGAAAGTAGATGCCGCCGGCAGCGTGGTGTAGATTGTGGCAAAATTATCCTTGTCCACCAAGCTCATGATGTTGCCATACACCTTCACCTCGGCCGAACCGCCCATAATTTTGGTGATGTGATAACTGGAGGCTGTGCCGTAAAACTCCACCTTGTCACCAACGTTAAGGTCGCTGTTATTGATAGCACCACCATTAGGTACATTTGTCCTAGCACCGCCGTTCAGCGAGTACTGCATGCCAGACTTCGAGTTTTCAACTACAATCGTTCCTGCCTTGAGAACCTCCAGCGTCAGCGGGGTAGACAAGCCTGGGGTGACTGTCACTTTGCAAGTGGCCGACTTGTCGCCAGCCTTGGCGGTGATGGTGGCGGTACCATCAGCTTTGGCGGTCACCAAGCCGTTTGCATCAACGGTAGCAATAGCCTCTTGGTCGCTGCTCCAGGTTATAGTCTTGTCGGTAGCATTATCAGGAGCCACGGTGGCTGTCAACTGACTAGTCTTGCCAACTTGCAGTTCCAGCGTTGCTTTGTCTAATGAAATACTTGTTACAGCTACAGTGGTCGATGTTTGAGGCGCGGGCTTGTCCCACTCGCCGAATACGTCATCGAGAGTTCCTTCACAAGAAGCGAACATCATACTAAGACAGAGCAGGATTATTCCCCCCAGTAAATTGAATTTCAAAGCTTTCATAATTATGTAATTTTAGTCCGTTTATACTTATTGATTTCTTCTGTCGGCAAAGATAAATAAAACTCCCCAAACTACCAAACTTTTTGCCCCAAAATGCAGAATTTGAATATTTTGAAAGTCGCTAATCCTGGAAAATCGTTGGTAAAGTTGTCATCTAAAAAGTGCTTCGATACGTTGGATGTTACGAACGTGATGCTGCCCACCTTATTCGTTGATGTCGAAGAATCTGTTTTCGCAGGCCTATCCCATTCGCCGAAGATATCGTCGAAGGCACCTTCGCAGCCAGTGAATACGAGGGTTGTTACAAGCAGCATAGCTGCAGCAGAAATTGATTTTAATGAACGTATCATAGCTTAGTCTTTTAATTATTCGGTGGCGAAGGTACAAATAATCTCCGAAACTACCAAACAATTCGAGGATTAATTGATCACTGAACGTTATTCCTGACAGGATATAGTAATCCCTCCCCGCGGTCAAGATGGATTTGCGGAGAGGGATTGATTGGTTGACTAACTATGATTGTCAAATTATTACAACTTAGGGAACATACTTCGTCAGAATCAATGATGTGCCTGCTCTTTCTATGGCAATAGTAGTTGTACCATATTGATGCGAAGCCTCAGGATCAGCAAATGAAGTAGAGACCCAATCCCCACTAATATCAGTGCCTCCAAAGCTAAGGCTACCAGTTCCCAATGCTATCCAGTTGGTTAAGGATGTGGGGAGTACAGTTGCAGCTGTACTAATCAAAGTTACACTGGTAATACCATTGTTTATATTAATAGCACCACTTGGATTAATAGCACTGTTTCCTATTCCCTTAGCAGTAATAGTACCACCATCAAATGTAGCAATTCCTGCAATTCCAGCTCCGCCATAACCAGTTCCATCACCAGCGCCACCAGTTGCGGTTAACGTACCACCATTAACAGTCAGCGTTCCAGTTATACCATTGCCACCATCACTTGGAACAGTTGCATGAATTACATTACCTTTACCTCCAGTAGCAGTAACGTTACCACCGTTAATAACTATGGTACCTTTTAAAGCATCACCACCAGGCATAACAGTGACCAAATCACCAGTTGATTCATAGCCTTCGCCACCATTTGCTATAACCGTACCAGAATTGATGGTGAGCTTTGTAGAAACTATTCCACCACAAGCTTTACCGCCATTGGCAGTTACTGTACCACCGTCAATCCTTATTTCATTAGTAGCATTAATTCCTTCTGAACTCATACTTCCACTACCATTAGCTTTTATTGTACCTCCTGTGACATAAAAATTGCCCACAGTGGTTTCTGCCGAATTTACCAAAATACCAGGATACAATAATGTTGAGGTGCTGGTTATTGTACCTCCATGAATATACAAGTTGCCTTCGTAAACACATAAAGATGAAAGCGGGCTTTGACTAGTGATTTCTCCATCGTAGATGATCATATCGTTATCACTAACACGCAAGCCATAGCCCACATTGCATGGAGTTGTTCCTGTATCAGCGGTGGCAGTAATCTTTCCACCGTGTATCATCATTGACTTCACAGAAATAGCAGAAGCCTGAGTTACAGGAGTACCTGTTGGCGTGTTGTTATTTACAATCAGTTGCCCCTTGCTGCTACCAGTGCTTTGCGCGTAAATGTTTAGAGAACCAACGTCGCCCGTAGTATCATAAGTTATACCATCATCCACAGTTAATTTGGCTCCATCCTTAAGAATAAGATTTACCTCGCCCTTAAGAACCAACTGACCAGCACAGGTTGCTGTACCTTCAACCACATAAGTACCTGCAGCAACATCGCCTGGTGTTACTGTACCAGTCCATTTGGTAGCACTAGTAGGTATTGACTCATTTTTGCTAACACCGGCTGCTGTATATACAATATATGTACCAGAAGCTTTGTCTGAATCCGTGTTTGAGTTGTTGCCTGATGGGCGAGACCACTCGCCGAACACGTCATCGAGAGTTCCTTCACATGAGGTTAGGAACAGAGGCAGTGCAAACAAAATTGCCCCCCCCAGATAGAACTTCATTAATTTCTTCATTGTTTTTAAGTCTTAGTTAATATTATTATTTACGCTGCAAAGATAAGAAATAAAATTCAAGCCACCAAATATTTCGCAAGAAAATCTTCATTTCAATTATAACGTCACAATATCTCCCGTCATGCAAAAGGCCGAAAGCGCAATGCATTTGGCCTTAAAAAAGAATGAAAGATGAAAGATTGAAAGGCTGGCCGGTCCCTCTGATATAAAAAAAAAGAGGCGCCTCCTTGCAGAAGCGCCTCCGATAATTATCATTGATATGCAGAATCAATTCGGATTGTAAGTCAGTGTCTTTGTTGTTCCATCGTAAGACAGTTTAGGATAAGCACCTATAGCATCTGAAACTTTATATCCGTTCCAAGTCGTATAGTTAGTATCAACACCACCCAAAGTAATTGTAGTATCACCGGTGCTAGCAAATTTAAAAGCTTGAGCGACCGTAGGATCAGAACTTGCCGAGGGATTAATCATTTCTACCTTATTTACTCCTGTTGTAATATTTATTGACGTAGCACCACGAATGGCATTTAGTGAATTAGAAGTAGCAGTCACTGTTCCACCATTAATTACCAAATTATTAGAAGCAATAATGCCATAACCACTTACCCCTGAGGCTGCAATTACAGTACCACCAGAAATGGTGATGTCGCCAGTATTACTAAAAATACCAGAACCATAGCCATCAGCAACGGGAGATTCTGCTTCTACCTTAGTAGCGGAAAGTACGATATTGCCTTCTGCATATAATGAATGATTATCACGACCCTTACAATATACATCTGCGTTACCTGTAATATCTATGGTACCACCTACATTAATACCTATTCCTCCAGATAGTGATCCTGATTTCGCACCACCATAGGCTTTAACAATAGCTTCGCCTTTGATTGTGAGATTACCACCACAGTCTATTCCAGCTGCTCCTGGGTAAGTAGCATCAGCATCGCCACCAGTAGTCTTAACCGTACCTCCATAGATAGCTAGGTCGTTATAGGTCTTAACACCATTTGGGACGAATCCACCCGTTACTGCTTTCGCGTCTATATCTCCACCATGTATCTCAATGTTCTTTGCCCAGATTGCATTTGCATCATTTGCTGATACAATCAATTTACCAGTTTGATTTTCCTGCCCATATATGTATAAATTAAATGCTGGTGTAGCAGTCTGGTCTTCAAGATAGCCGTTGATAGTTAACTTAGCTCCGTCGCAAAGAATAAGTTTAGAATCTGCAGTAACATTGATAGAATTACATGTTACATCACTTTTAACAATATAAGTACCACCTTCAAGTTTCTCTGTTGCTGCCGTTACCTCTTTAGCATCAGAAGGAATAGCTTCTGCAGCTAAAGCAGTTCCATTCCATGCCATATAGTTGCTGGAAGCAGCAGGTGTGGAATCTGAACCTGAATTCGTGTTTGTGTTGCCAGAGGGTCGGCTCCATTCACCAAAAATGTCATCGAGGGTTCCTTCACATGAGGTTAGGAACAGAGGTAGTGCAAACAAAATTGCCCCCCCCCAGATAGAATTTCATTGACTTTCTCATACTTTTGTAGTTTAAAAGATTAATAATCGAATTAGTAATACTGAGTGCAAAGATAAGAAATAAAATTTAAACCACCAAATCTTTCGCAAGAAAAACATCAGACTGTCAGTCACTCTGCCATTCCCTCGCCGCTTTATCAATTTTTTATCATTTAATTTGGATTTATGAGAAATAATTTATAATTTCGCCCCCGAATATAGAATCAATCAGATAATCCAATAACAATATGAATAAACGAGTGAAGAAACTTTTGAAGCGCGTGCTGATGTGGGTGGTAGGTCTGCCCGTGGCCCTTGTCATTACATTTGTAATCATGGAAACAGTAGTGCCTGAGAAATATGGAAATCAATTTGTGGAATTTGTCCTTTCGCCATTCTATGATTTAGACAAGATAGACAAGGAGTACAAGGCCATGGATATGTTAACTGCACTGGGTAAGCGTCATGAGTGGGATTCGCTCAATATCGCCATTGATAGCCTTGAGACTACGGGGGTGCTGTCCCCTATTATGTGCAACTTCCACCGGGCGGCGGCATATGCTGGCCAGAATCAGCCCAAGTTGACGGAGTTTTACCTGAGAAAAAGCATGGAATCTTTTTCGGGATCCGATGAAGAGCTGTATCCCTATGCCATATCTGCACGAAGACTTGCACTGATGTTACAGGAAAAGCACGACTATGAAGGGGCACTGAAAGTGTTGATGCCTGCCATAGCCACCATCAGTGAGCACGAGTCTTACATGCTTCTGCCTACCAATTCGCTGTCAAACTTGTATAGCGTGATGGGTGAGAGTCTGGTGGCCATGGGCCGCTTCGACGAGGGCGAACATCAGTTCCAGGAAGCCCTAGAAGCCTACAAACGCAATAAGTCACGATACGATATCGGTACAGATTTCACCAACGATACCAGCTACTACGACATCAGGCAGCAAATTGCCGAATCCGCATCTCAGTCGTATCTCAACAAGGGACTTTACGATCGTTCTGCCACCTGGCTCAAAGAGAGCAAGGCTACGCTTCGCTATCTTCAGGAACACTGCGACTCGGCATGGAATAATTTTGGCTCCCGCCTCTTCCGCCAGCAACTCACAGAGGCCCGACTGCTGGCACATCAAGGCAAAACCGAGGAGGCCGAGAAGTTGTTCAGTCAGTGTTTAGCCAGCAGTCATAAGAAGAGCGGAAAAGAAAAGCGCGAAATGGGCCAGTATCTGCTCGATACCCAACAATGGCAGGAGGCTATCGACATGTATCAGAAAAGAGACTCTAACGACATTATCTCCACGCAGACCACTCTCGACGACATCACTCAGGCGCTCGTTCCGCAGTACAGCGCTTGGCGCAGCATGGGCAACACACCCAAGGCGATTGCGATGGCCGATAGCATCACCAGCGTCCTCGACAGTGCCGTTGTGCGCTGGCGCAACAGCGACGCCATGGAGCTCGCCACCATCTACGACACACAGGGCAAGGAGGCTCAGATAGCCCAGAAGCAGGCCGCCCTCACGCGCCTCTGGTGGATAGGCACCATGATTGTGCTCGGACTGGTCATCCTCTCGTTCATCATCTACACCATCTATCGCCGCCGCATCACTAAGATGCAGGCCGTGCAGGAACGTATAGAGTCCGAATTGCGCATTGCGCGCGATATCCAGATGTCGATGGTGCCGAGCATATTCCCTGAGCGCGAGGGATTGGATATGTACGCCTCGATGACCCCCGCCAAGGAGGTAGGTGGCGACCTTTACGGCTATCTGCTCATGGGCGACAAGCTCTACTTTGCCTTAGGCGACGTATCGGGCAAAGGCGTGCCCGCCTCGCTGTTCATGGCGCAGGCCACCCGCCTGTTCCTCACCCTCGCCAAACAAGGCATGATGCCTGCCGAGATCTGTACCCGCATCAATGATGCCCTCAGTGGCGATGACAACGAGAGCGGCATGTTCGTCACCTTCTGGCTCGGATTGGTCGATCTCACCACCGGTCATCTCCATTTCTGCAATGCCGGTCATAATCCCCCCGTCATTGGCGGTGGCGAGCAGCATGGCGAGTTCCTCGATATGATTCCCAATGCGCCCATCGGCTTGTGGCCCGGTCTTGAGTATGAAGGCGAGGAGATCGACTCCATCAAGGGCCGCCCGCTGTTCATCTATACCGACGGACTCAACGAAGCCGAGAATCCGCAGCAGGAACAGTTTGGCGACGACCGCTTGATAGAGATTCTGCGCCATACCCATTTCGATACGGCCCAGCAGGTCATCGACACCCTCAAGACCGAGGTAGAAACCCACCGCAACGGCGCCGAGCCCAACGACGACCTCACGATGATGTGTCTGCGGGTGTAATTCAAGGTTACGAATTAGTGAGCAAAAAAGAGGGAAGAAATTACTCTTCCCTCTCCTATTTCCTGACAGGGGACAGGTTCCTGTCAGGACTTATTAAATAAGCTTTTGATATAGGTTTCTATATCAGCCGAACTTACGTCGTAGATAGGCTGGAGTTGCGCAAATTGTTCGTCCTTCTTAAAAAGTGTTCCGTTTGTCAGCATAGCCATAAGTCCCTTGGTTTTTAGCTTATGACCGGAATGTTCAAGAGCTCGCGGTATTAGTTTATTGATGTCAGCTCCATTCTTCAGAATAGAATAAATGTCATAATAATCACGAAACTTGCTACGACGCATCATGGCCTCCATCTTCATGATGCCAATCGACTCTACATCAGCCAGACGGATGTTGTTCAAATAAGGCACTTCCTGCATTGTTGCAATGCGCTTGCGAGGAGCAGCATAAAACGAGACTTTCACTCCCTCAACGATGAATAGAACCTGATCGAATCCCGCTACCTGTATGTCGTTAATATTTCCAACCGTCTCGAGTTCTTTCTGTATCTTCGGCCATCCGATGTCAAGAGTATCGTCCTTACCTTCTTTCCATCGCATAAAGTCCAGATCCTCACTCTGGCGCGTTTTCAGTTGGACTGAAAGTGCAGTTCCTCCTACCAGGATAAATGGTTTGATACATTCCAAGCGAGAGATAGCTTCGATGATTCGGCCGGTTTGAGGAGCAAGCGACTGTGATTTCATGCTGATAGTCTTTTATTGAGTTGACGTGTAGCCATGGCCTTTACATAGCTTCGTGGACGTTTGGCGTGGAAGTAGTACCAGGCAAAGAAATAGTTCAGGTTATAATAACGTTCTCCCTGAGCCACAACATTCTCTATCCATGCACGCTTCATCTTCTTATAAGAGAAAATGCTGAAAAGCATATTAATCTCATCGATGTCAAGATACAGCATCACCAACTCTATCAACATGTCGTCGGGCATGTCGTGGATAGAGTCATTGTCATAGCTCCACAAACAGTGTTCCTGTTTGAGCTTTTCTATGAGATATGGTTTTATAGATGCATCCTTCATCATCACTTCCACATATTATTCCGCTGCAAAGATACGAATATTCTCTCAAAAATCCAAATAAATAGCAAGTTTTTACGAAATAATAAAAGAGAGAAGATGTTACTCTTCCCTCTTCTTGTATTATTTCGGCTGCAGGTCTTCATACTCGCGGGCGACGTTGGGGATGCAGGGGCAAGCCTTCTTGGGATCGAGGTCGTGATGACCTACGATGAGTGCACGCGGATAGCGGCGGTGAAGGTCCTCTAGGAGTCGTCGGAGCGATGCTTTCTGCTCAGCCGTGCGGGTATCGTCGGGTTGTCCGCGGGCATCAAGTCCGCCCTCGTAGCAGATGCCTATCGAGTGGGCGTTGTGGTTCAGGCAGTGTGCGCCGATCATCCATTCCGGACGGCCAGGCTCAATCTCTCCGTTACGACGGACAACGTAGTGGTAGCCGATGCCGAATTTCCATCCTCGCTGGCGATGCCACGTGTCGATCTGAGCGACCGATGAAGTCTGATCAGGTCTCACTGCCGAACAATGAATGATTAATAGGGTTATCACTCTCATAATCATGCATTATTAGAGTGCCTGAGCACAGCTCTGCACGAAAAATGTAGTTATAACCAGGGTTATCAACGATCCTGTAAATTTCAGGATCTTCCCAATCTGAGATCTTTTGAACTTAAACATAATAACAGAATTAAATAATAAAATAAAAAATCATGGCGAACCCTAAATATGGGTAGGCGAAGCCAGCCATATTTTGGGCGAAAGCTGGAGAGCCATACTAAAACCTTGACGGAGACGACCAGTCGTCGTAGTCAATTACATCCCCTTGCTAAAGATTGGCGAGGGGCTTGGGGAGTGGTCTGAAGCCCTCCTTAAGACAAGGAGGGTTGGGTAGTTGTGACCCCTGCAGGGGAACCCTGCATTATAGCCGCCCCTTAATAAGGGGCTCTAAAGGTTCGAAGCCTCTTCTTACGGTAAGAAGAGGTTGGAGATGTTGAGAAGTGCAGGGCCGAAGCCCTGCAAAACTTAATCCCCAGTGTCAGGAGAACTAGGCGTAGTTGAGGAATCTGATACGACGGCGTTCTCGTGAGTCTCTTCGAAGACCACATCCTTGATGAGCTTCTTCGCCACCACGTACTTCTGCTTCACAGAACCGTCACGACGCTTCTCCTGACCTACCACCACTCGTACTGTCTCAGGCTGGAACAGAATGCGGCGCGAGGTGATGGTGTTGGCGCCGCAGTCCTCGGCCTTGTCGACACCGATGCTGGAGAATCCCACCTTGAAGATGCCGATACCCTTCAGGTTGATCTTCTGACCGAGCTCGAAGTAATGTTTCATGGCCTCACCCAGCTCCTGGAGAACGGCGATGATGTCGGAACGCTTCACACTGGCCTGCTGCTGGATGTAGTCAGCAAGACCTTCGGTAGAGATGAACTTCTCATCATAGACTGCCTGGGCAAAGAACTTGCCGTAGGCGCTGTTGTACTTGTTGTTGTTCTTGGCTTTAATAAATCGCTGTGCCATAATAAAATAAGTTTTAATAATTAAATGAATTGTTTACAGTGGTCGGGCGGCTCGTCGCAGGGATGTCATCTGTCAGTCGTCGGAATATCGTCTCTGGGCTATCCGGATAGTCTTTACGCATCATCGAGACGTCATCTATACCCCTATGGAGATTATCTCCGTACCTCGCAGATATTATCTGTATCGGCTGTAGAAATCGTCTCCGTCGACCGTGGGAATAATCCCCTTCTGACTCGCTTGCCTTTCCGTTTACAAAAGTACAACATTCTACAATGGTGCTTTGGCGTTAATGGCCGTTAGTCGGGCTTAGTCCTCCTTATTCTTTCTTAGTTTTACTCTAGGCGTCACATCGATGTCAAACTGATGACACATCCAGGCCACCACGTTTGGCGGGATGATCCTCTGGCCCTTACGATACCCCATGGCTTCCAACTCTTCCTTAAAGGGCTTAAGCCAGTTCGTGAAGGTATCAACGCATACGCCGGCATAACAGGCTAACTGAGTTTTTGTCATTGCTTTCATAATTCTTTAATTGATGATTGATTATTGAAAATTGAATAAATTAGGGTATGGGTGGGTGTAGGATGATTTTAAGATTTGTCATGCGTACCGTGCGCATGCGGTACGCGTGAGGTTTTCCGGAACTACCTCCACCTACCTGCACCCTCACCCATCAGAACGGTTCGGAATCATCATCGGCATCGCTGGCCATGCGGCGCACGTACTCTTTGATCTGGGCACCGTCGCGCTGAACCACGATGTAGCCTTTCACACCATGACGCATCTTGCTCTCGAAGCCCAACTGCGTGAAGGCACGCCCCAGCATCACCGGCGACAGCTTACAGGCTACATTGCCACCGATAATCTGCAGCGCACGGCTCACGGGCATATACTCACCCTCACCCTCGCGCAGGGGCTTACGGAAGTAGATGTCTACCAGTTCAAACTCCTGTACGGGAGCGGCGAAGGCCTCGTTATGCCGGCTCAGCTCCATGATCTCCTCGCGGGAGAACCAATAGCGGAAGCCCTGCTTATAGAGCGCGTAGGCCTGGCTGTAGATAGCGGTATAGTCGAACGGGTGGTCGCGGGGCGACTCGATGCAGTCCACCTCGAACGGCAGCCAGCGGCGGTTGCCCGTGGGGTCAGAGAGGAACTGCACATTGTTGCCCGTGCCACAGAACGAGGCGATATGCGGACGGTGCTCGTGATAATGGGCATAGGCCGCGCGCTCGTCGATCGACGGCATGGTGACGGCAGCCTTCAGCTGGTTCAGCTCGGCTGGCCGCATGGTGTCGAGCTCCTCGCAGCACACCAGCCCGTACTGGGCCAGCGTCAGCAGGTCGTCGCGCCCCATGCGGTTGGCGTTGGTCTTGGTATAGAAGTACTGCTTCAACTCCGGAGGCAGCAGATAGTTAAACCAGGTGGTCTTGTAACTGCCCTGTTCGCCGATGAGCACGAGGATCACGTTGTTTACCACCGTATCGTCCACCCACCCTGCCACCATAGCCACCAGCCATTTCTTCAGGTAGTTGGCAAAGCGGTACTGCTCATCTACCCCACCCTTTACCTGCACCGATATCGACATGGCAAGGATATCGTCGCTCTCGCCGTCCCATGGCGGCAGGTGTTCAAGGTAGTGGCGGAAGGGGTGGTACTCCGTTACAAAGTCCGACTCCAGCACGTGGTAGATGTCCTGTATGCGCACCTGCTTCTGCTTGGAGAGCTCGGCCCAAAGGGAGTTCACGATGCGGTCGTTGATCGGTCGCCATAAGATGGGATTCTCTCCCCCTGAGCAGGGGGAGCCGGAGGGGGGCTGATCCTCCGCCATTTCCATCATCAACTGCATGGCGCTCTCAGGACTGCCGTCGTACGAATCCCATGGACTCCGGTTCAGCAGATGGCACTCCACGCGCCGCGTTATCATGTTATACCGCAGCAACAGCTGTCCGCTCAGGAAGTCCTTAATATCCTCCACCGTGGCGTACACCTCCCGCCAGTTCTTCTTGTGCTCCTTCGCCTCCGCTTGCTCAGAGGCCTCTGCTTCTTTCTTACGCTTTGCCATAACTTCATAGATTTGACGGAGGCAAAGGTACTAAAAAGAAATAAAAGTTACCCCCTACGCAGGGGGTACGCATAGGGGGTGCGGTTTGATATAAGCATCTGTTAATCAGCTAAATCCACCTTCAGTTTGTCCAGGAATTCAAGCGTCTTTCTTTGGTTTAGTGCATCATTATAATCTCCTCGCATGTTTTTTCTATTCCATAACTCCTCGAATAACTTCCACTTTTCTCTGATGGATAATTTCTTTGCCATCTCATAAGCAAGAACTGCAGCTTCTGTTCTTGAACCAGTAGGCTGATAATTAGTGGTAACATAACCTGCTTCCATCAACTTCTGCCAGAGGACCATGGCCTCGGGGGTGGCAAGGGGAGTTGGTAATATGAAGGCTTTCAAGGATGCCATGTCGCGGTTAATGAGTTCCAACATGATGTCGAGTTCAAAGAAGGCCTGACGCTCGGCAGGGGTCAGTTCATAGTAATGCTGAAACAGGTAGTTGCCATACAAGTTGTAGTCGATCTTCAGGGTGTCGCCATCTTCCTTGACATAACGCCAGAACCTAGCATAGCATTTCTTTAACTTCTCGGGAATCACATAGCCATACGACAAGTGCTTGTTAATCTGTCCGAGATCAATCTGCCTGACCTCCCTATCCGATGGGGGCAGTGAATAGTGGAGTATCTTCATCTTGAGATAGTTCTCAATCTCGCTGGCTCGCCTGTCTTTGAGAATATCATCAGTCAGCACACCTGCATCTTTTCTGAATCGCTTGTGTCTGACCTCCGCCGGATGCCTGTCGCAGAAACTCTTCTGAAAACGGTAGAAATTACCATATAGTGTAATGGGTGCCTCCTCGATCTTTTGGTCGACCGTCTTCAGTAACTCCGTTATCTCCACAACGAGGGTCTCGATGGCAAGGTAGAGATCCATGGTTGTTGCGGGCTTATATCCCATGAGGGTACAATCAAAGCCATGCTCCTTCAAGGACTTCGTGCTCAGGGCTTCCATATCGCGCTTCAGGTTGCCGTTCTTCATCCAGTAATCCACGTTGGTCATCTGTTCGAAATCGATGCCGAGCACTTCCTTACACTCGTTGCGGTCGAGGTCTGCAATATACTCATGCAGGAGAGCCCTGATGGTCCTTACCGTAACATAAAAGGAAAAAGAAAACGGGATCAGAATGACTTCCTCATCTTTCTCAAGGTTACAATACACACTCATACCTTCATCGAAGGCAATTAGTTTTTTCCTTAAATTCATAATTTATTCTTTTATAATTAATTAAATAACAAAACCGACTTTCGGTTTTGTTAAAAAAGGCACAAAGGTAGTGAAAACCGAGTGAAATACAAAATAAATATGTATTTGTTTTTATTGCCGAGGTGCATCCTATCTTCGAGGCGAAGCCTCAAAGTATGAAAACCGAGTGACTGACAGGTACCCTCCCCTGTCAGGATCCTTTGTCAGGATAAGGCCCTAGGGAAATGACGTCAAATTATCGTTTGTGCCCAGTTTGGAATGTCTTCGGTATAACGCTTGAAGAGTTCTCCGTCAACTGTGCGATATAACAAGCGAGGAAGAATGGTTGTGGTGGTCTTGCCAGAGCCATTGGGGCCTGCAACTACACATAAAGTAGGACGGCGGTTAGTCATCGAGTATCTTCTTTCGTTGAGAACGACGGGCTTTTATAATGCGAGCTACTTCCAAAAAGCGTCTCTGCTTCTCGGCTTCTGCCTTGACACTTGATTCTCGTGCTGCCTTAGCCACATCTTCCATCAGAGCCTGCAACATTTCGTCGGTAGGCTCTTCCATAGAAGTCAGGCGATATTTCTTTAGTACCTCGGTCATATCTATCTGTATTTTGCGGCAAAGATACGACATTATTTCGAATCTTGCAAGTAAACGGCGAAAAACTTGCAAAACATCACAATCGCTCTCATCTCCGCTATGCCCGCATTGAGAATCCTGACATGTACCTGTCCCCTGACAGGATTCCCTATTCATAGTATTAGATTTAAGGTTAACAAAGGTGTTGGGGCTCGGCGGAGCTCCTTTTTTATTTTATCCCCCTTCCCCGCCATCCAAAACGGTAGTCAAGATAACAAAAAGAAGAAACGGAAGCCAATGACTTCCGTTTCTCTATTCTCATCTTTGGGGAACAGATCAATGACCTGTCACCTTGATTTTCGATCAATGACCTCTTACCTTGATTTTATCACCTTGATTTCCGATGAAGAGTTACTCGTAAGCTTCAGTCTGCCAGCTATCGAGACTAAACTGGAATTTGTAATTATCAGCATCGGCGCTATAGAATGTAGATGTAGCGGCATTCGTGCAGTTTCTGAACATGCCTTCACATTGATCGACGTCAGAGTCATCCGTATAGTTAGCTTTGACATAAGCCTTAGTCAGGCCCTTACACTCCGCGAACATGTAGTAGTAGCATTCTTTTTTCAGTGCAGACGTTTCTGCGGCCAGATGCGGTGTTTGTTCCAGTTTCTCGCATTCATAGAACATGTAGTAGTAGCATGCCTCGGCCAGGTTCGTAGCAGGCAGTGCCGGGGCCGTGGTCAGTTTGGTGCAGTGGTAGAACATATTGCTGTAGCAGTTCTTCTTCAGCTCCGTGGCGGGTAGCAGTTTTTCAGGCACTGTGGTCAGGTCGGTGCAGCCCTGGAACATGCGGGGATAGCATGACTCGGCCAGGTTCGTGGCGGGCAGCAGTTTTTCAGGCAGTGTGGTCAGGCCTGTGCATTGGTAGAACATGGTAGCATAACAGCTTGGTTTCATTTCCGTGGCGGGCAGCAGTTTTTCAGGCAGTGTGGTCAGTTTGGTGCAGCCCCAGAACATGTTCTGGTAGCAGTTGTTAGCCAGCGTCTTGGCGGGCAGCAGAGCTTCAGGTATGGTGGTCAGGCCGGCACAGCCTTCGAACATGCTCTGATAGCAAGCCTCGGCCAGTGTTGTGGCAGGCAGCAGAGCTTCAGGTATGGAGGTCAGACTGGTGCAGCCATTGAACATATTCCGGTAGCATCGGTTGGTCAGGTTCGTGGCGGGCAGCTGCAGGTCGCTGATGTCTTTCAGCATGGTGTTTCCATTGAAGAGACTGCCGAAGGCATATTCACCCGTTAACTTGGTGGCCGCCTCATAGCCCGTCTCGTCCACCAGACTCATGATGTTACCATACACCTTCACCTGGGCCGTACCGCCAGTGATCTTGGTGTCATTGTCATCATTGCCATCATAAGAATAATAAGCTGTAATGGTTGTGCCGCTGCCGTAGAACTGCACTTTGTCGCCAACGGCTACGGTGATGGCATCAGTAGTAACGGCCTGCTTCGCTGCGCCATTCAGCGAAAACTGCATGCCTGCCTGCGGATTCTTCACCACAATGGTACCAGCGGTAATGGCCTCCAGCGTCAGCGGGGTAGCCATCATAGTCGGTTCAGAAGGTTTCTCATTCGACTGAGAATTGTTACCAGAGGGTCGGCTCCACTCACCGAACACGTCGTCGAGCGTTCCTTCACAAGAGGTTAAACACATAGCGAGGCCCAGCAAAATTGCCCCCCCCATCATCATTGACTTCATTGATTTCATCATAATTTTGAATTTAGTTATTAATTAATTAATAGATTATTCTGGGGGCAAAGATAAACATAAAATCCGAAACAACAAGCGTTTTCACTCAAAAAATGCCGAATTTGTTAATTTTGAAACAAGTTTTGTGAATTTTGAAAGCCAATGCGTAGCCGAACTCTTCAAGCTCTACCAACAACTCACAAAGTAAAAACAACACAATCGCTCTCATCTCCGCTATGCCCGCATTGAGAATCCTGACATGTACCTGTCCCCTGACAGGACGAAGAAACGGAAGCCGCACTGACTTCCGTTTCTCTATTCTCATCTTTGGGGAACAGATTAATGTCACCGTGATCTCCGCGAATCGTTCAATAGGTCAGAAAGCGAGGACGGTACGAAGATGCATCACAAAAACGACCCACGAAGCTTGGTTGCTCCATGAGTCGTTTATGGGTTAATAGTGAATCTTACTCGGCATCGTAAACCAGGCGAACGGAGATCAAGTTGTTTCGGACGCCGCCGCCGCCAGTACTCAGGCTCGTAGTGAAGCTCTCGTAGAGGGCGGTGGTTGCATTCGACGTGGAGGGCGACGACGACCAGTACATGCCGAACGTGCCGACATATTGCACATTATACGAGCTGACAGGACGAAAGCCTGCGGCGGGAAGGAACACACATCCTGCGGCCTCGAAAGTAGACCAGTCACTGCCAGCATACACTGTGCCTGTATAATCATCAGGATAGATGACTATGCCCATCTTACCATTCACACTCTGTCCCAAAGTGTAGCTCTTGTCACTACCTGTTTCGCCATTGAACTCGCGGGTCTTGAACAGATAAGTCCACTCGGCATTCGTCAGCGTGCGCCAACCAGCACCCATGTTGGTGCCCCAGTCATTCAGGACATCAGAAGTGCTATCACCGTAGCCATTTTTGACACCTGTATTAGTTGAAAGGATGATGCCATACTGATTAACATCCGTCCAAGTGCTGGAAGCACCTACCCAGCCGAAGAGGTCGATGGTGGTTGAACTGCCTGTGTAGCCAGCGACGAACGGCGCAGAGTCAGTTACCTTGGTATTTCCTTCAGCATTGCCAATACAGTCCCACTGGTTCTCGGCAAAGGCCCATGTCCATTTAGTGCCATCATAGGTGGCCTGCAGGTTACCCTGGGAGAACCGAACCTGCTTAGTAGCACTAACAGAGAACACGCCAGCGAGTGAACCCTTAGGAAGAACAGTTACTTTGCAAGTGGCCGACTTGTCGCCAGCCTTGGCAGTGATGATGGCAGTGCCTGCTGCTACAGCAGTCACTAAGCCGTTTGCATCAACAGTAGCAACCTCCTCTTTGTCGCTGCTCCAAGTTACTGCAGTACCAGATGGATCAACGGTAGCAGTCAACTGACCAGTTTCACCAGCGGCCAGTTCCAGCGTTGTTGGGGCAATTGAAATACTTGTTACATTACCCTGTGAATCTGGTTTCGTACCATCTGACGTTCCATGTGTAGGTCTACTCCACTCGCCGAAAATGTCGTCGAGTGTTCCTTCACAAGAGGTTAAACACATAGCGAGGCCCAGCAAAATTGCCCCCCCCCATCATCATTGACTTCATTGATTTCATCATAATTTTGAGTTTAGTTATTAATTAATAGATTATTCTGGGGGACAAAGATAAACATAAAATCCGAAACAACAAGCGTTTTCACTCAAAAAATGCCGAATTTGTTAATTTTGAAACAAGTTTTTGTGAATTTTGAAAGCCAATGCGTCCTGACAGGGGACAGGTACCTGTCAGATACAATTCAGCGCTAATGGCTGACAGGTACCTGTCCCCTGTCAGGACGGTCAAATCTGTCCAAGACGAAAAATATTCCACCAAAAGCGGTGATTTTCTCAGATTTTTTGCTTACCTTTGCCATGTCATTGACGATTTTTGCTTGTCTTGATTTGCAGCTAGGAACTACTTAACAAATGATGATTGATATGAAAGAATTGCTGAAAACGGTCTTGCGGTTTGCCATTTGGGCGATGCTGTTTATTGTTACCATGTTTGCGGGCATGATCGTGCTCTCCATTATCCACCCTTCCGTGTGGCAAGGGTCGGAACAGGCTGCAACTGAGTATTTCAAAGACTCCGTCATAAGTGGATGGATCAATCTGGCGGCAACACTGCTCTTCATCATCCTCTTCCTGGTGCTGCGGTGGGCAAGCCTTTCTAAAGGTATCCTTGAGCGGTCGTTCATGTGGAAGCTCGTAGGACTGTTGTTGGTGCTCACTGTGGCTGACATCTGCTTTGAGGTTTCCCTCATAGACCTTCCGGCTTATCACAACCTGTTCCCGGAGACATGGGCAGAGATGGAGGCGGACAATAGTCCGGATAGCGGAGGAATAACGAAGTATTTATATGCATGCCTGCTGATTCCGATATTCGAGGAGATCGGTTTCCGAGGCGTGCTCCTCGGTGGTCTGCTCCGCGCAAAATGGCATCACTGGCTCGCCATACCGTTCTCGGCCATAGCTTTCGCCGCTTTCCATCTGATGCCCATCACTTTCATCGGGCTGACGCTGGGCGGCCTCATTTACGGCTGGCTATTCTGGCGAACGAAGAGTCTCATACCCAGCACAATATGCCACATCGCGAACAATACCATCGCGCTATGCACCGGACCTGTCATGATGTACATCACCGGCTCGAGAGAAACGGACACTACCCCGACCACCGATGTGATTGTCATCGTGATAGCCATCGCGCTGATGCTCTCTGCCCTCATCCTGATCAACAGGATGGTAAATATTATAAATCGCGGGTGAGCATAAGGCGGTAGTCAACAGGACTCATACCGATGGCATCCTGTATGCGACGCTGAAGGGTGCGCACATTCGAGAAACCAGCCTCCTCAGCAATAACGGCGATAGTATAGTTGGGTTTCTCGCGCAACAATCGCAGGGCAGCCAGCGTACGCAGGTTGTCGATATAGGCTTCGGGCGTGCGGTGAATGGTCTGATGACGGAACAACTGGTACAGTCGGGTCATCGAGACACCCAGCATCTCGGCCAGTTGGTTAGGTCCAAAATCGGGACTCAGATGCGGACGGTCCTTTTCTACGTGTATTTCGATGAGTGCCATCAGTTGTCCGTCGTCCTGCAGGTCGGCATTACGCTGACGTTCCACACGAGCCTCCATGATCTCTCGAGCCGCCTCTGTGCGACGACGTAGGTCTACATCTATTTCCAGACGTTCCGACAGGTCGAGGTTTCTACTCACCATACGTACGAGCTCGTCCTTCAACCGTTCCACCTCTCCTCTCAGGAAGGCAACTTCTTCTTGGAGTTTTTTGATATCCTCTGTCATCTTCGTTCTTTAATTTTCAATGATAAACAACTGCAGGAATCCACTGAGATCGAAAACCTCCTTCACATCCTCCGACAGATTCTTCAGGATGGCCTTATGTCCGTTGCTGCGCGTATGTTTGAATACGTCGAGAACAATGCGCAAACCACTACTGGAGATGTAATTCAGTTCCGTACAGTCAATGACGACATCGCAGTCTGTACGTTCAAACACTGGTTCGAGACCACGTTTTGCCTGAGTACTGGCAGCATTGTCAAGGTCTCCTGCGAGGGCTGCTACGAGCCTTCCTGCCTGTTCGTTAATCGTGATGTTCAACATAATCTTATCTATTTACTCTTTTACTTTTTTACCTTTAATAATCCTCAACACATTATGCCCGTCAATGCGTTGGTATTCCAAGCCATCGGTCATCTCATGCAGGAACATGATGCCCAAGCCTCCGGGAGGCCGCTCATCGGCAGGCACAGAGAAGTCTGTTGAAGAGTCGGCTGTCGGATCAAAGGGCTGTCCGTCGTCGTCGATGGTCAGCACCAGTTGGTCGTATGTCTTCGCCTGTAGCTTAATGGTAGTGGCCTGTCCGTGATTGATAATGTTTGCCACAGCCTCCTCTACGGCCAGTCGCAGGCGTTTTGACTCCCTAACTTCCATCCCAGCCTGTTGGCCGACATTGGCAATAAAGGGGGCAATACAAGCGATATCATCCATAGAGGCAGCCATTGTTATCTGATCTGGTTGCCACCTGATAGCCAGCAACGTGATGTCGTCGTTCTGTTCAGCATCACCCGCATGACGGTGCACCTCTGCCTCCATCAACTCTACCAACTGCTGTGCTGTGTCTTGAGAGTGCTCGCTGGCAAGTTGCTGTACGCGCTGCCTGCCCAACAACTCTCCCTTGTTATTCATGGCCTCGCTCAGTCCGTCGGTATAGAGGAACAGCATGTCGCCAGGCTTCAACTGAGTCTGCTGCCCCTCATAGGCCCAATCCGACAGCGCCCCAACGGGCAGGTTACGCTTGACATCCAGCAGCTGACCAGATACGAGGGGCGCTTCGTGTCCCGCATTACAATAATCGAGATGCCCTGAAGCCAAGTCAAGGATACCCACGAACATCGTGACGAAATCACCGCCTGCATATTCCTCACTGAGGTTACGATTCATGGTTCCAACAATCTCCGCAGCACTGCAGGCACGGCGCGCTTCACTACGGAACATCGATCTCATCACGGCCATGAGCAAGGCAGCAGGTACACCCTTGCCACTGACATCACCGATGCAGAACACGAGACGCCCGTCATGCACGAAGTAATCGTACAAGTCACCACCCACATCGCGGGCTGGTGTCTGTGAGGCATAGAGATCAACGTCGGAATGATCGGGGAATGGTTTTGGCAACAAAGCCATCTGGATGTTGTGGGCAATGGTAAGTTCGCGGTCTACTGCGGCCTTTTGTGCCGCAAAGGGGTCAGCAATCTCTTTGATCTGACGGCGACAGAACAGATAAATGGCCAGCAGACCAATAATCATCACTGCCAGGATAATGATGTTCAGCACTTTGGCATTAGCCATAATCACATCTAAAGGCGCCACGATAACCATCGTCCAATCCACGTATCTGAATGAACGATAGTACAACCTCGACTTCACTCCGTCGATCTCCATCACACAGGTCCCCCGGTGTGCCAACATCTCTTTGCCAACCTTCTCGTCGAAAGGTGTCAGCATGAGTTCCTTATTCGGATGTATGATGTAGGCGCCTTCCCGATCAATGATAAAGAAGTAGGATTGGTGCTTGCGTCCTTTCTCGTATTGACTATTAATCTCCTCGATGTCGTCCATAAGTTGGTTTCTCAACCACTCCAGCGATAGGTCGGCACAAAGTAAAGCCACAGGGTGGCCGTTGTGGTCGTGGATGGGAACGGCGTAGGTGGTCAGCAGACGCGGTTCCTGGTCGCCAGCGAAAAACTGACTCTCGAAGTAGGGCTTTGTCCAGACGCTTTTGTCTGCCTTCAACTGATTCTGAAACCATTCTCTATAGAAGTAGCTGTTGTAGGTGCTGTCGATCCTCGACACGATGATACTGTCTGCCGCGTCCTTTCTGGCACAAGGCACGAATACCGGGCCTTTGCTGGGATAATAGTCTTGTATGAACAACAAGGCGCAGCAGACGATGGAGGGGTTCTGACGGATGATACGCTGCATGTGATCGAACATCATGTCGGGATTGTCAATGTCGCGCTCAATGTCGTGGACATTGTTCTCTGCGGCCACATGCACATCCGACAGCTTGCGGCGTATCTCCTGATGATTCTCGAGCAGAAAGCCCAGATAACGTTCCTCGGCCTCGTCGAGCATATACTCCCTGACGGTGAAATACACCACGCCGGTAATGACAACCATCATCACCAGAACCACCGCCATGATGCGATAAGTGAGCCGTGCCGACAGGGTGTTCTGCATACTTTAATAATAATGATGGTGCAAAGATAAACAAAAAAGCTGGAAGCGCAAAACATCCAGCTATTTTTTTAGTTGATGGCATTCCACCAGGCCATCTTCTTGATATCCTCATTCCACTTGGCGTAGTTGCCCTTGGCGGGATTCTGCTTGACGAACATCGACACACCGTGCATCTTCTGGTCGGTCACCGTAAAGTCGCTGTACTTCATAGACCAGGGCTTATCGGTGCTCCAGATCGTGGCATTGCGGTGCTCCACGACGGCCTGGTCGAGGGACTGTTTCCACTGCTGATAAGCATCTTGGGGAGCATGGGCGAGGAAGAAGTCGCCGGCATCGTAGAAGATGTTGTACTCGGGATGAAAATCACTATCATCGTCAGTGTGGTAGTAGTGGATGAGTCCCGTCATATCGGCATAGTCACCGTTGAGGTTGCTCTGCACGGCCTGCATAGCCTGATGCGTAGCCTGTGCGAGCTGCTCCATCTGACTGCTCTGGACAGCCGTGAGGGGGAGATAGCCATTCACGCTCTTATAGTATTTATCGATGATGCTGGTATAGAAACGGCCGTCGGCAAACATGTCGGGTACGATCTCGTCGTAGGGTGCACCCTGATCGGGAATCTCTGCCGGAGAACCGATGATGTAGTCAGTCACGTTGCGCAGCTCGTAGAGAACCTCCAGGCACATGAAGTTACAGCAGTCGGCCATGATGAACTTCAGGTGGGGCATGCCCTTTAGGATATTAGCCATCGTGGGTATGTTCATCCAGAGTGCACGACCATACTCGCCTTTATCAACGCCGAAGGCCCTGCTGTTAACGCGCTTCACCTCGTTATCCATCAGCCAGCCGCTACCGTGGCCCCAGAGCACCAGACCGTAGTTACCATCTGCGGCAGGATAGTGACTGAAAGCATAGTGCATCACACCCTCCATCACCACGGGATCCGAGGCACGGTTCTCACCATCGCTGCTGGTGATACCCATATCGCTAAGACTCACGGAGTCTGTCACTACACCGTTCTTGATACGAGCCAGCCAAGGCATCTTCTCTGTCTTATCACGACGCACGAACACCAGCAAGTTGTCATTGCTATCAAGACGCTTTGAACCCAGCTTCATCTCGTTCAGATCTTTATTGACCATGCCCGACAGACTGTTTCTGCCAGCCATATACACCAGCACGGTCTTGGCTTGGGCCACCGTCCTCGACTCTCCCTTCTTCGGCGCGGGCTGTACGGGCTCGAAAGCATCGTCGTCACTACTACAAGCGGTCATCACCACCATCATCATCATCACTGCGGAAAAAACTTTTGTCTTCATAATCGTACTGTTTTTATTGATTTCTGATGCAAGGACAGTGCAAACCGAATGCAGAGAGTTCGCTCTTTGCTGAGGTGCAGCCTGTTCTCGCGTTTTCAAACGCAAAGTTACGACGATTACAGGCTGTTTACAACAATTCTGCAGTTTTTCGATCCAAGTTTATGCGACAAACGCCACGATTCTGCGACAGTCATTTTTTAGCCCCCAAAATCTGTCGTATGGGCACAAAAAAAGCTTCCTGCGGGGGAAGCTTTTTTAGTGTATAAGAGTATGTGGGATTTAGCGAGTAATCTCATTGAAGACCTGATTTGTCTTTTCATCTAGCTTGCTCACGGCCTGCTGGCGCATTTCCTCTACCAGCTGCAGAAGCTTATTGTTGCCACCCTTGTTGGTGCCATTGGGGTACTTGTAGCTCCAGATTTCCCACTCTGGACCAAAGTTGAAGTCTTGTTCCCACTTCAGGAGCTCAATCTTCCAAAGCTTCAGCTTGGCGCCTGCCTTGCCATAGATACCTGCCTTGACTCCTGCCTCGAAGGTGAAAGGAACCTTGTCGAGCGGGGCAACCTTGCCTTCCAGACTTGCCTTGAACATCGGGCCTACGCTGAGTGTTGGGCCTACCAGACCGTCGATCATCACGTCGCATCCGAGGGTGACACCTGCCTCTGCCTCTGCTGAGAATGAACCAGTGGGCTTGATGAAGCTGAACTCGTTCTTGGTGGTCTCATATTTGGTGATGGGTTTCCAACCATTCTGGTACTTCAGACCTACTGCGAACTCGCTGGCATATTCGTACTTCACACCTGTGTAGATCTTACCGCCTACGCCGGCATTGACATGGAGGTCGAGATGGGGCTGTACAAGGATGGCTACTGGAACACAACCTGCCATGAAGATGAAGCGGATTTCCTGAAGGTCGCAAATCTTGTGGTCCTGCATGTCTTCGGGCAACTCAGCCTTTCCGCCTATGCCGATCGTCATCTGAGGAGCGATAGAGAATTCACCGTCGAGACGGGTCTCGAAGTAGTTGCAACGGAAATCGATAGGGTTCAGCGTCTTCTTATCCCACATCTCCCCGAAGCTTCTGATGTTTACCTTAGAATTCAGCTTCAGATGATAGTCGAGAGAGATGTCGTAGGGCACCTTGCTCTTGATGGTAATTGTATCGCCTTTCTGATCGCCGAACGTGGCGTGGATGTCCGGAGGGGTAATGCTACCGTTCAGGTTAGCCACCTTGCCATGATCATCACCATTGATGGTCAGACCATTCTTCCTGACATTGTCGATGAAGGTGACGGCATTCTTGATGGCATTATAGATATCAGTAATCCAACCACGTGTATTGCCACTGCCGAAGTTCTCGCCGTTCATGATCTGCTCGGCTGTCAGTGTGCCGAAGCCTCTGCCGTCAGCACCACGGGTCACCTGTCCGTTGGCATCCACCAAGCTGTTGATGCTCACTGCAACGGGGTGAAGCACGTTGTTAGAATCGGTATATTTATCAGTACTGCCGTCAGCACCACGTGTCGTACCAGCGTTGGGGTTGATATAGATGGAGGTGCTCAACTCGTAATCCTGACCCATCAGAACCTCACCGAGACCAGAGCGAACCACTGTAAGGATGTAGTTGTCGCCTACCAGTTTCTGAGCGGTGGCACGGCGCAGATAAGGACTCTCTTCCAGGCTCTGCCAGATACCCATCGGACGGCTCACGAAGTCATCGATGCCCAACTTGTCGGCCAGTGCCTTGCTGACAGCGATCTCGGTTGTGTCGGCATTGAGGATCTGAACGTCGGTAGGAGTAAAGAAGTCCGTATAGACCAGTCCGACAGGTTTCTTGATACCTTCGCCATCGACTGCTTTAATCTCCTGGCTGTTGTCAACTGGGTTCTCGTTTAACAAAACATCGTCTGATGTACAAGCGGTGAATACGAAACCGAAACTAAAAATACCTGCGGTAAGTGTGCTCATGAGCACCTGCTTAACCAAATTCTTTTTTGTTGTCATAACTTTATCTATTTTTATTTGTTTATACTTATCTATTATTATTCTCTTTATTTATTATTAATAATTTGTTGTCCTTTCATTGTTCAGTAAGGACAGAACTGATGAAGTAAGCACCTTGGGGGTGCTGAGGTCTTTACCTTTTATCTTTTATCTGTTTCAGTAAATCAAAGAACGATGTTTTGTCTGATTGACATTGCAAAGTTACGGCGGATTTTGGCTCATTCCAACAAATATTTCGTTTTTCGCTTGAAGTCTATACGACAACTGCCGTTTTTCTGCGACAGACATTTTTACCCCCTCCATATTTGTCGTATGAAGGGGTAAATGGGTGATAAAAAATGGTGATTTACCAGATATACGCTCGCTGCTCAGAGCTGCGATACAGTTTGTCGCCAGGACGAACGTCGAAGAGGTCGTACCAGCCAAAATTTGGCAGAAAAGTTTGGCTCATTGGAAAACTTGTTGTATATTTGCAGCGTGAATATATAAAAACGACGAAGAATATGAATCTTGGTTAAAAATATGATTCAACTTTCTGAAGTAGTTAAGAAGTCAGAAGTTAAAGAAGTTAAGCCAAATGTCAAGTGGTAAAACACAAGCGATAGAAGTAATGGCTTAACTACTGTCCGACAGGACGAGCAAAGCGATAACTACTTAACTTTCTTAACTACAAAGAAGTTGAGCAAATGCGAAACTTGAATTAAGATTAAAAGATGAAGAGACAGTTGTTACTATTTGTGCTTGTGCTGATGACCGCAGGTGTTTGGGCACAGCAGATTTCGGAAGAGCAGGCGCGCGACCGCGCCCTGAAGTTTCTCACCAATAATGATGCTGCCAAGACCAGGGGACTGAATGTCGGCATGGACCGGAAGACCGTTACGGCCAAGACGGATGTCAGGAGCATCTACGCCTTCAACCTGGATGGCGGCGGCTTTGTGATTGCCTCTGGCGACAGTCGTGCGCTGCCCGTGCTGGGCTATAGCGCCACCGGCAGCATCGACTGGGACAGGATGCCAGACAACATGCGGGCATGGCTGAAGAGCTACGACCAGGCTATGGCGACGCTGGGCGACACGAAGGAGTTCACTGACGGCGAGAGCAAGTACGGACAGAAGACCCGTGCCCCGCGAAAAGCCATCGCCCCGCTGCTCAAGACCCAGTGGTCCCAGGCAGAGCCTTACTGGAACGACGTGCCTCTCTACGACGGTGCCAATCCCGACTGGAAGGGGCTACCGACGCTAACAGGCTGTGTAGCCACCGCGATGGCGATGTTGATGAACTACCACCAGTGGCCGAAAGATGCCTGCACGGAGATTCCCGCCTATGACATCACCACGGCCCACGAGAATGTGGAGAAGGTGTGGCATATCGACGCGCTGCCGCCAACGACCTTCGACTGGGACAACATGCTCGACAATTACGTGACGCCAGAGGGTATCATCGGCACTCCTGAACAGCAGGAGGCCGTGGCAAAGCTGATGCGCTACTGCGGACAGGGCGTCAAGATGGATTATTCACCACAGGTTTCACTCGCCTACGACCAGGACGTTGCGGAGGCCCTTGTCAAGTATTTCGGCTATCAGAACACGGTGCAGAATGTCCACCGTATGCACTATAGTATCGACGGCTGGGAGGACCTGATATACAGCGAACTGGCCAATGGCCGGCCTGTGCTGTATGGGGGTAGCAGCGAGGACGGTGGACACGCCTTCGTCTGTGACGGCTACGACGGCAATGGCCTCTTCCACATCAATTGGGGTTGGGGCGGCGATTCTGATGCCTACTTCTCGCTCTCTGTGCTCAACCCCTATAACAACACCAGTGCGGGAGCCAGTTCAGACGGCATCGGCTACAGCATTGATCAGGATGCCATCGTCGGCATGCAGCCCGACAAGGACGGCACCAGCCCTAAGACGGTTAAGCCTCTCGCATATCTCCATCCAGAGAATCCTTTAAGCGTGGTAGAGCCCGACTCAGTTTTTTTCAGTTACATCTTTTTTTCCGGTAGTTATGGCAACGAAGATGTCCGTGCGGATTACGCCATTGGTACCCGCGCAGACGACGGCACCCTCACCCCAGTGTTCATGGGTAATCCCGCCGACAGCATCGTCTTTGATTACGCTTACACCCCCCACATCGTCAAAGTCGATTCCACCGCCTTCCAGCCTGGGGAATGGATGGCGCTCTATCCAATGGTACGTTTCCGCAACATCCCAGGCTGCGACTGGCAGATGCTCGCTTCCGAGGAATATCGTGTCATAGCAGGCCGCGCAACTGGCGGGCAGTTCTATCTCGTCAAGGAGATGCCCGATCTGGAGATTACCAAGGCTGAATTTACCAAGGGGCCTGGCCGTATGGGTATGCGCAACGACCTGACGCTGACCCTCCGCAACAAGGGCGAGCGCGAGAGTACGATGCCGCTCTATCTGGTACCCTCCTATTTCGGTAAGGTCAATCCGGCAGACATTACGCCGGAGACACCGCGCAGCGAGGGCGACCCAATGAAGGCTGGTGCCTATCTGCGGGCGGGTCAGAACACGGAGGTCACCTTCTGTTTCAAGCCGATGGCCAGCGGAACGGTCGGACTGGTATTGTACTTGCCTGATGGAACATGGTTAGGCGAGACTGCCATCGAGGTGAGCGACACCATCGGAAGCTATGATGACTATCTCGTCAACCAAAGCACCTACGAGCTGTTGCCCGGGCAGATCGCCTATCACGTCAGCATCGCGGATAATCCCGAGGCCACCGTCCCTCAGGGCGTACCATCCGACAGTATCTACTTGTTTGTCTGCATCAATGATGATAAAGGAGAAAATTTCCAAATAGTCAGGTTGCGGCAGGAAGCCGTCAACTACCTGAGAGCCCTGCCCGAGAAGGCTGGCGACGGCAATTATAAGCTGACGACTGATCTGACGCTCGATGTCCCACAAAGCGGCTATTACAATGTGACGTCGTATTTCGTAGAAAAGCTGAAAGAGAATCCTTCGGATGCCGATATTATCTACTGCGTCCCCCATATCGACAGGTTCTACTTCGACCTGGAGACTGGCATTGTCAGCGTCTCCCATGAGGAAAACGACAACGCCCCCTATGTCGGCCTGAACGGCGTCGTTACGAACAGCCGTCCCCAGCGCAAGGGCATCTATATCCACAAAGGCCGCAAGGTTATTCGATGAAGGTATCGAGCCCGACTACCCGTTGGAAGTCGACGAATTCTTCGATATCCCCAAACTGGGCAAGCTGATAGAGGAATTCTATAGCCGTTAATCACTAATCTAAATTAAGATTAAAAGATGAAGAGACAGTTGTTACTATTTGTGCTTGTGCTGATGACCGCAGGTGTTTGGGCACAGCAGATTTCGGAAGAGCAGGCGCGCGACCGTGCCCTGAAGTTTCTCACCAATAATGATGCTGCCAAGACCAGGGGACTGAATGTCGGCATGGACCGGAAGACCGTTACGGCTAAGACGGATGTCAGGAGCATCTACGCCTTCAACCTGGATGGCGGCGGCTATGTGATTGCCTCTGGTGACAGCCGTGCGCTGCCCGTGCTGGGCTACAGCGCCACCGGCAGCATCGACTGGGACAGGATGCCAGACAACATGCGGGCATGGCTGAAGAGCTACGACCAGGCCATGGCGACGCTGGGCAACACGAAGGAGTTTACCGACGGCGTGAGCAGACACGGACTGATGACCCGTGCCCCACGAAAAAACATCGCCCCGCTGCTCAAGACCCAGTGGTACCAGTTGGAGCCTTACTGGAACGACGTGCCTCCCTACGACGGTGCCAATCCCGACTGGAAGGGGCAGCCGTCGGCAACAGGCTGCGTGGCCACCGCGATGGCGATGTTGATGAACTACCACCAGTGGCCGAAAGATGCCTGCACGGAGATTCCCGCCTATGACATCACGACGGCCCACGAGAATGTGGAGAAGGTGTGGCATATCGACGCGCTGCCGTCGACGACCTTCGACTGGGATAACATGCTCGACAATTACGTGACGCCAGAGGGTATCATCGGCACTCCCGAACAGCAGAAGGCCGTGGCCAAGCTGATGCGCTATTGCGGACAGAGCGTCCAGATGATATATTCCCCCATGGGCTCAGGAAGCAACCGACAGGCCGTTGCGGAGGCCCTTGTCAAGTATTTCGGCTATCAGAATACGGTGCAGGTTAGCCAGCGTATATACTATAGTATCGACGGCTGGGAGGACCTGATCTACAGCGAACTGGCCAATGGCCGGCCTGTGGTGTATACCGGCTTTAGCGAGGACGATGGACACACCTTCGTCTGTGACGGCTACGACGGCAACGGTCTCTTCCACATCAATTGGGGTTGGGGCGGCGATTCTGATGCCTACTTCTCGCTCTCTGTGCTCAACCCCTATAACAACACCAGTGCGGGAGCCAGCTCCAGCGGCATCGGCTTCAGCATCTTTCAGGATGCCATCACCGGCGTACAGCCAGACAAGGACGGCACCAGTCCCAAGACGGTTAAGCCTCTCGCATATCTCTATCCAGAGAATCCTTTAAGCGTGGTAGAGCCCGACTCAGTTTTATTCACCTACGACTTTCAAACCGGAAGTTATGGCAAAGATGATGTCCGTGTGGATTACGCCATTGGTACCCGCGCAGACGACGGCATCCTCACCCCGGTGTTCATGGGTAATCCCGCCGACAGCATCGTCTATAATTGGGATTACAACCTCCACAAGGTCAAAGTCGATTCCACCGCTTTCCAGCCTGGGGAATGGATGGCGCTTTATCCAATGGTTCGTTTCCGCAACATCCCAGGCTGCGACTGGCAGATGCTCGCTTCCGAGGAATATCGTGTCATAGCAGGCCGCGCAACTGGCGGGCAGTTCTATCTCGTCAAGGAGATGCCCGATCTGGAGATTACCA